>Ga0209504_1000115_pt1 | contig 75380 bp, 61 predicted proteins | sample COGITO_mtgs_1005_FD_184791 | JGI IMG/M metagenome (GOLD analysis project Ga0209504, IMG submission 184791) | Pelagic marine microbial communities from North Sea - COGITO_mtgs_100511 (SPAdes) (version 2) | ecosystem: Environmental > Aquatic > Marine > Epipelagic ... | reverse complement strand
ACGAGATCTCGACCGTTGATCCCTGATTATGAAAAAATCGATGCCGCCGTTTATTCAATAGGAAACTATAAAATAGATGAAACTACTGAAATAAATGCTGGAATTCGGTATGATTATTCTTCAATAGATGCCAATAAAACATATTTGTTAGCGGATTGGAAAAAATATAATTTTGACCAACTGTTTCCTGAATTTGAGGGTGAAATTGACAATACTAGAATTAAAACAAATCCAAAATTCACATTTCACAATGTTTCTGCTAGCTTGAATTTCTCAAAACGATGGAAAAATGAGTTGACTTTTTTAATCAATTATGGATTGGGAAATAGAGTTCCAAATCCTTCAGAGTTATATAGTGACGGTGTACATCATAGCAATGCTCGATTTGAAATTGGTTATTTGAATATCAAAAAGGAGATTGCCAACAAGTTTAATCTCTCATTAGAGAGAAAAAATGATGATTTTGGTTTTATTATAAGTCCCTATTATAAGAGAATCAACGGATTTATTCAGTTAATTCCAACAGGTATTACCACTACAATTAAAGGGGCATTTCCTGTTTGGGAGTACGATCAAGTAGATGCACAAATTTTCGGTATTGACATTGACATCAATAAAAAAATCAACAGTCAGTTGGATTATCTGGGAAACATAAGTTTAATAAAAGGAGAGAATATTACACAAGATATTCCTTTAATTCACATGCCTAGTACTAATTTTAGCAATCGTATTGTATATACAAATAAACAATGGCATGATTTAACTTTTAGTTTACGAAATACAACGGTATTGCGTCAAAACGACTATCCTAATTATAATTTTAACACATTTAACCCAACTACTCAACAAGAAGTCTTTGTAGATATTAGTTCTCCAACACCTGCATACTCACTATTTGATTTTAGTGCTTCTGCAACATTAAAAACTTCACATAAAGGAAGTTTGAAACTTGAGTTCAATATAGAAAATATATTGAACGTGTCTTACAGAGAATATTTAAATAGATTCCGATTCTTTGCTGATGAATTAGGAAGAAATTTGAACATAAAAATTAAAATAAACTATTAAAAATCACAATTATGAAAATTACAAATACAGTAAAAACAATTAAATTACTAGCAATTTTATTTATCTCAGCTATAACTTTCACAGCATGTTCTGAAGATGATCATGATGATCATGATGATCATGATCATGAAGAAGAGGTAATTACAACATTAAATTACACCTTAACAAGCGGTAGTGACGTAGTTACTTTAACTTATAGAGATCTAGATGGTGAAGGTGGAAATGAAGGGGTAACTACGGTTTCTGGTTCTTTATCAGCAAATACAACCTATACAGGTGCCATTGAGTTGTTGAATGAAACAGAATCTCCTGCTGAAAATATGACAGAAGAAATAGAGGAAGAAGATGACGAGCATGAATTTTTCTTTACTTCAACAGTTACTGGTTTAACAATTTCTAAAACAGACGTTGACGGTAATGGCAATCCTTTGGGATTAGAAACTTCCCTAACTTCTGGAGCGGCGGGTTCTGGTTCTATCACTGTTGTATTGAAACACGAACCTACAAAACCAAATGATGGGACTTCAGCTAGTGCTGGTGGAAGTACAGATATAGAAGTAACTTTTAATGTTACGGTTCAGTAAAACTGAAATTCCAATGAATAAAAAAGCGTAGCATTTGCTGCGCTTTTTTTTATGTTTGTATTTTATTTATATACTAAAATAATGCTTTTAAGTGTTTATAAAAAAACTTTAAAAGTCTTACCTATTTGTTCCACTTTTTACATAATTTTGAAATATAATTAATACTGTGCTGTTTTATGACTTTTAGAGGTAATAAAAATGCTCACTACAAAAGCATTTTATGTCTAAATTACCTGCGAAATATCAATTTTTAGATTTATCTGATTACGGCAGACCCATCGCTAGATTTATTGCGAATTCTTTAAGAAATACGAAATTTACTCCTGTAGATGTAACGATTGCTTTTATAATATCAGGATTAATAGGTATTTATTGTATTACTAAAGAGTATTATTTCACCGCGGCTTTTTTCTTGATCTTTAAGTCTATTTTAGATGCGGCAGATGGTGAATTGGCAAGAATTAAAAAAACACCCTCTTATACCGGACGTTTCTTGGATTCTGTTTCTGATATTATTTTGAATTTGATCATTTTCGTCACATTATGGCAAGTCACTGAAATTAGTCTTGCGCTGGCATTTCTCGCTTTTTTTGGAATACAACTTCAAGGTACTTTATACAATTATTATTATGTGATTTTAAGAAACCGTTTTGATGGAGACACTACCAGTCGAATTTTTGAAAATAAAACTCCAACAGCTTTACCAGGTGAAAAACAAAAGAATGTAAATATTCTTTTCTTCTTATATAAATTATTTTATGGGGTATTTGATAAGATTATTTATACTTTAGATAAGAATGCATCTCGTGGAAAACCTTTCCCTAATTGGTTGATGACCTTAATTTCAACCTTTGGATTAGGTTTTCAATTACTATTGATAAGTGTCTTCTTAATATTGGGTTATAAGTCATTTATAATCCCTTTTTTCATAGCATATTCAAGTCTTATCTTTATTTTTATCTTTATCAGAAGAGTTTTTTATTAATGAACATAGGTAGTTTTCTTAATTCTACTGATAGAAATAAAAGCAGCTATAAAGAATATAGCTAGCGCTAAAACACTAGATTGGATAGAAATCAAAGAATTTAATAACCCAAAAGTAACCATTCCTACAACCAACGCTATTTTTTCTGTAACATCGTAAAAGCTAAAGTAAGACGCTGTATCTTCAGTTTTAGGTAATAATTTAGAATAGGTTGATCTTGCTAAAGATTGTATTGCCCCCATTACTAGTCCAATTAGGGCTCCTAAAACATAGAAATACATCTCTATATTTGGAGTTTCTTTTGTTAAATTAAAACCAATTAAACAAACTACCCCCCAAATTGCGATAGTGATTTTTAGGGTTTTAATGTTTCCAATTCTGTTAGATAGTCTAGAGAAAAGAAAGGCTCCTAAAATTCCAACAAATTGTACCAATAATATTGTAGCTATTAAATTTAGGGTTTTCAATCCTAGAATTACACCAAATATACCCGCGGTTAAAATAATAGTTTGAACACCGATACTTAACAAAAAAAATGAAATTAAAAAAATTTTTAATTCTTTGTATACGATCAATTCTTTAGCAACTTTTTTAATTTCTATCAATCCTTTCATAAAATAATTATCTTTTGGTAAAGTAGCTTTTTCTTCATTTGGAAGGCCGTTATAGGTTACTTGAGCAAAACCAATCCACCATAAACCGACCAGTACAAACGATAATTGAGAACCAAATTGTTTATCATAAAAACCAAATACTTCTGTTTCAATTAAAACCAAACAGATTACTAAAAGCAAGATAGAACCTAAATATCCCATCATAAAACCTTTTGCACTTACATTATCTTGCTGCTCTGGTGGTGCCACTTCTGGCAAATATGCATTGTAAAAAACGACACTCCCCCAAAAACCGATACTTGCTAAAATTGTAAACAGAATAGCTACCCAGAGCGTTTCTTTTCCGGTAAAAAAGAATAAACTCATCACAGAAAGTGACCCTAATAAGCAAAAAGCTTTTAAAAATTTTTTCTTATTCCCTGCGTAATCTGCAATTCCAGATAACATTGGCGAAATAAAAGCAACTATTAAAAAAGAAACTGCTAACGCATAATTATATAAACTTGTTGGAGTCCACAATGTTCCCAAGAAGGCTATCTTACCCTCTGCATTCGCAAACCCTTCTGAAGCAGTTAAACCTGAATAATAGATTGGAAATACTGCGGTACTTATTACTAATGAGTATACTGAATTAGCCCAATCATAAAATGCCCATGCATTTATTAATTTTTTATCTCCAATTTGTAACATAATATATTTTTATTAAGAAAAGTGTTCAAAAAAAAGGAACGATTACAATATAGGTATTCTATTTCTTTCAGCACTTAATTTACTGGAGTGTTTGCTTTTGATATAAATTGAGTAGCATATTTTTTTGCAGTTGGTAAATAATTTTTCAAATCTTGAATTCTTGAAGAATTTGACGGATGCGTACTTAAAATTTCTGGGGATGATTTCCCTTCAGAAAGCGAACTCATTCTGGACCAAACTTTAGCAGCCTCTGCGCCATCATAACCTGCCATTATCATAAAAATTAATCCAAGCCTGTCTGCTTCTTGCTCATGAACTCTACTAAACTTTAACATTCCTAAACCAGAACCAATACCAAAAGCTGTATTCCAAATTTGTTCGGTGTTTTCTCCTTTTTTAGAGGTTCCAAGTGAGAGTGCTGCACTACTAATTTGTTGCAACTGTCCTTGAGACATTCTTTCTTGACCATGCTTGGCAAAAGCATGTGCAACTTCATGACCCATGACTGCTGCTACTCCATTCTCGTTGAGACAAACAGGCATAATTCCTGTATAAAAAACAACCTTACCTCCTGGCATACACCAAGCATTAACTTTTTTATCTTCTATCAAATTAAAATCCCATTGATACGAATTTGCTTCTGAAACCATATTATTGGCCCTCATAAAAAGATCGACAGCAGTGGCGATTTTTTTACCAACTTCTTTAATTTGATTGCTCAATTTTTTATTTTTAGACAAAGTATTCTCTTCCAAAAAGCCTTTATATTGACTAAAACTTACTGGTAAAACTTTCGAGTCGCTCATAAAATTAACTCTTTTTCTTCCTGTAATAGGTACGGAACTACAGGAGGCAAAAAAGAAAATTATTAAAAGAAATGCACCTTTTTTAATCATGTATTTTATTTGTTTTTTATCTAATCTAATATAGTAAAATGAAGATTAAACATCGAAAAAATTAACATTTTTTATACACTTACATGTGTTATCTTTATAAATAACATTACTTAATTTCAATTGGTAAAAATGATTTGATTTTTATCAATATTAAAAAGTTTCGAATTTATGAAAATACGTTTCTCTCTGCTGAGTCTTCTTTTTTTGATTAGCTTTTGTAGTAAATCACAAAACGCTGTTCCAAAAAAAAAATATAAAATCAATAAAACCAATTCTGAGTGGAAAAATCAATTAACAGCTATTCAATATTATGTGTTGCGCGAAGCAGGAACTGAGGTAGCTTTTTCTAGTTCTTACGACAAAAACTATACAAAAGGAGTTTATGTTTGCGCAGCTTGTAAAACTGAATTATATTCATCTAAACATAAATTTGATTCAGGGACCGGTTGGCCTTCATTTGATAGAGCTATAAAGAATAACGTGGCATTAGACATCGATTATGATATAGGATATGCAAGAACAGAATTAAAATGCAATACTTGTGGCGGACACTTGGGACATTCATTTAGTGACGGACCTAAAAAAACCACTGGTAAAAGACACTGTATTAATGGAGTCGCATTGAAATTTATTCCTTCAAAAAAATAATTAATTGATCTACTCAATAATTCAAGTTGAATTTTAATTCTTGTAAATAAAATTAAGAGATAGGCTGTTGAATATTTTTTATTAAACTGACATTAAGATACATATACCTATTTTTAACGTGTATTTTTTAAAAGAAGAGTCAGCATGATATCCACCTACTATAAAAATTCAAAAACATAAAAAACTATGAGTATTCAGTATACAAATCGGCTCTAATTCTTATATTTGTGTTTTAAAAAAGAAGACAAATTATGTTTAATAATTTAAGCGATAAACTAGATAAAGCTTTACATACCCTTAAAGGTCATGGTAAAATTACAGAAGTTAATGTTGCAGAAACACTAAAAGAAGTAAGAAGAGCCTTACTAGATGCCGATGTAAACTTCAAAATTGCAAAAGAATTTACCAAGAAAGTTCAAACCAAAGCGCTGGGCCAAGACGTATTAACTACCCTAAATCCAGGGCAACTTATGGTGAAGTTAGTCAAGGATGAACTAACTGAATTAATGGGTGGAGAAACTGTAGGAGTTAATCTAGGAGGTTCACCAACCGTAATTTTAATGTCTGGATTACAAGGTTCGGGTAAAACAACATTTTCTGGTAAATTGGCAAACTACCTAAAAACTAAAAAATCTAAAGAAGTTTTATTAGTGGGTTGTGATGTATACAGACCAGCTGCCATCAATCAATTACAAGTTGTTGGAGAACAAATTGGCGTTGATGTATATGCTGAAGTTGGAAATAATAACCCTGTAGAAATTTCTAACAATGCAATAAAACATGCCAAAGCAAATGGCAAAAATGTAGTGATCATTGATACAGCCGGACGTTTGGCTGTAGACGAAGAAATGATGAATGAAATCTCAAGCATTCATAAAGCGGTGAATCCTCATGAAACACTTTTTGTTGTAGATTCTATGACAGGTCAAGATGCTGTAAATACAGCAAAAGCATTCAATGCTATTTTAAATTTTGAAGGTGTTGTTCTTACAAAATTAGACGGAGATACAAGAGGTGGAGCTGCATTAACGATCAAGTCTGTAGTAGACAAACCAATAAAATTTATTGGTACTGGCGAAAAAATGGATGCAATTGATGTTTTCCATCCAGATAGAATGGCCGATCGAATTTTAGGAATGGGAGATGTCATTTCATTAGTTGAACGAGCACAAGATCAATATGATGAGGAGGAAGCTAGAAAATTACAAAAGAAAATTGCAAAAAATCAGTTTGGTTTTGATGACTTCTTAATCCAAATTCAGCAAATTAAAAAAATGGGAAGCATGAAAGATCTAGTTGGAATGATCCCTGGAGCTGGTAAAGCAATGAAAGATGTCGATATTGATGATGATGCTTTTAAAGGAATTGAAGCAATCATTCACTCCATGACTCCAAAAGAAAGAAGCACCCCCATGACAATTAATGCTAGTAGAAAAAAGCGAATTGCGAAAGGGTCTGGTACTACTATTCAAGAAATCAATCAATTGATGAAGCAATTCAATCAAATGAGTAAAATGATGAAAATGATGCAAAGCGGAGGTGGTAAAAAAATGATGCAAATGATGCAAGGAATGAAATAATTTTAAACCTAATACGAGTATACATTCTTAGATAATATGATTTTATTAGACGGAAAAAAAACAGCGGCAGACATAAAAGAAGAAATTGCTTTAGAAGTAGCAAATCTCAAAAACCAGAGTAAAAAGACTCCACATTTAGCGGCAATTATAGTTGGAGATAATGGCGCAAGTATTACCTACGTAAATGCAAAAGTAAAAGCTTGTGAGCGAGTTGGTTTTGAATCTACACTGATAAGATTAGCAGAAGATATTTCTGAAAAAGAACTATTAAATGAGATTGAGAGATTAAATGTTGATAGAAACATCGACGGTTTTATAGTACAACTTCCACTCCCTAAACATATAGATGAACAAAAAGTCTTGATGGCTGTAGATCCAGAGAAAGATGTAGATGGTTTTCATCCAACTAATGTTGGTAAAATGGCTTTAAATTTACCTACTTTTATTTCTGCAACCCCTTTTGGAATTTTAGAATTATTGGAAAGATACAACGTAAGAACCTCGGGAAAACATGTGGTTGTTCTTGGAAGAAGTCATATTGTTGGAAGCCCTATGAGTATTTTATTATCTCAAAAAAGAACCGTTGGAAACGCAACTGTTACAATGTGTCATAGTAGAACTAAAAACTTAAAAGAAATCACTTTACAAGCAGATATTATCATAGCAGCGATTGGAATTCCAGAGTTTTTAAAAGCGGATATGGTGAAAGATGGGGTAACTGTTATTGATGTAGGAATTACTCGTTTAAAGGATGCTAGTAAAAAAAATGGATTTAAATTGGTTGGTGATGTTGCCTTTGATGAAGTCTCTAAAAAATCAGAATTCATCACACCTGTTCCTGGTGGAGTTGGACCAATGACAATCGCAATGCTGCTTAAAAACACCTTATTAGCTTGTGAAAGAGTAAATTATTAGTATATTTAGAATCAGTTTCTATACTAATAATTACATATTTTGAACGATTTTTTTTTCAAGGAAAACAGTGATTTTATTCCTTTTACACTGCAACATCTGTGGCTAAATTTTATAATTCTCGTGTTGGGTTTCCTGCTTATTTTATGGGCAAAGAAACAGCATAAAAGAACTCAAATTAAGCTAGGTAACATTATCGCTTTTTCAATTTCTATAACAGTCATTTTTGGAACATTTTTAAAAATCGATAAAGGTAATTTTAATTATCAAGAAGACTTACCATTGCATTTGTGTAGCTTTTTAGCACTAACGATTCCAATACTATCAACAACAAGAAAATTTTTATATTATGAAATTTTTTTCTTCTTAATACTTGGTGGAACTTTACAGTCTTTAATCACACCTGATGAATATAATTATTTAAACTTTCCTTTTTTTAGATATTGGTTTGTTCACGCAGGATTGGTGTTTTTTATGATGTATGCCACCTTTATTTATAACATGAGACCAACATTAAAAAGTGTGGGTAAATCTTTTATCGGGATGCAAGTTTTCATGCTTATAATGTTTGTTTTGAATTACTTTTTAGGGTCCAATTATTTTTACACAAATAAAAAACCAGATGCTGAAACATTATTGGACCTGTTTGGAGATTGGCCTCAATATGTTTTTGTAGTTGAACTGATTGTTATTCCTTATTTTTTATTGATGTATTTGCCTTTTTATCTCACGCGAAAAAAAGGTTAAACCTCTTCCCTATTTACCAAATCCATTGAAAAGGCAGGCATGCAGATTGCCATATATTCACATTGCTCATCAAAGGGATTTGAATACTGAACTCTGGTCTGTTTGTTTATTTTGATAGATTGACCTGATTCTAAGACAATTGTTTCTCCATCAATAATAAATTGTTTTTTCCCTTTTATAATATAGGTGAATTCATCAAATTTTGGAGTCTGAAAAGGTTCTTCCCAACCAGGTGGTGCAATCATGTGCGCAATACTTATTGCTGAATTGTTATCAGTTGCATTTCCAAAATGCTCTTCAATTAATTTACCGTCTGTTGTTGGAACAACAAATGGAGCTTTTTGAATAGTATAGTTTTTATTCATACGATTGAATTATCATGAAGTAACTAAAATAACTTTTTTTTTAGAAGCAAAAAAAACCAGCCTAATTAAACCAAACTATAAATGTTTTCATCTTTGCTAAATCAGGAATTTGTTCTTTAGTAACTTTCTGCGTACTAAACTCTTTTAAACCTAGTTCCTCATTATCAATGGTAATTGTCGTATTTAAATTGTCTAAAAATAAGGTAGCAGAGGAAAAAGTACGTTCAATTTTATGTATGGTGTTACTGACGTTAATTTCAGAAAAACTTGAATTTATACTAATTCCTGACAGGGTTTTAAAACGTTCATCGTGTATTTCAATACTTTTAATTGTAGAGGTTGAATCTAATTGTTCTTTTGGCAAAATTGTTAGTAATAATTTTCCTCCTTTTTCAAAAATAAAATATTCATCGTCTTCTTGAAAATAATTATTCCCTTGGACTCCTTCACTAAGATTCTTAACAATAGAGTCCTTCTTAAATATGGTGGTTAAATCTTGAATAGTAGTTTTAGTTGTGACATTTCCAACTTTCCCTTTTTCTATTTTAAATTTAATATTGTTATTCGTGCAGCTAACTGTCATGAGTAAAAACAGGAAAACTATTGTTGATAGGAGAGATTTTTTTATCATTTTTTCTTTTTGATTATGTTATAACGTTCTTAATTGAAGTTTATTATTTCTAAATTAATTTCTTAATATTTCATAAAAATAATCAAAGTTTAATGGATGTGAAATTATTTGAAGCTTTAGTTTTAAAATAAAAAAATAACATCATTAATAGCAATATATAAATCCAACATAGGATTCATAATTATGAGAAACATAATATTCGACTGTTATTTTGATAAACTTCCTCTAAAAGCCTTTATTTTTTCATGTTTAATTATTGTTTAGTTCATAATAAATTGTAGTTTTGCGGCTAATATTAACGAAAGGGGCTATCGCCGACGATTTAGAGTTAATAGTAAATGTAGTTATTCAGTGAAAACAGGAAACAACATATCTTTTATCTCTTTCGTTTTAGTAGGAAATACTAAAATGTCTATTCTGCGTTTTCCTAAAACTCGTCCCTAAGGGGATCATTCAGTTTAAGAAAGTAATTCACTTTCTATTTTCCGTTATTATTAAAAAAATATTTTGTCTCTATTAACAAATAGAAACAATAATTGATCAATTAATGTAAAATAAACCTTTGGATCTTTGTTTTGAAAAAACGAACAAACATCCCAATAAAAAAAGGAATAACGAATAATGGAATCCATATTGAATACAGATATTAAAAGCGTTATCAATAACGCAGAAACCTATTGTTCTAAACAAGGCATAGAACTAGAGTTAGTTTATAAACTTCCAGAAGAAATACTTGCAATCATATCTGAAAGATCGAAAGCATTACCTTCTTTGTACCATGTTCGTATAGATCTATTAAAAAGACGCTTAAAAAATGGATGTTTTTTAATGAAAAAAGAACAAGAGGTGATTGGTCATATTTTTGCACATGAACATCATGTAAAAGAATATTCTGTGTATGAGCGTTCTACTTTGTGGGTAGATCGAAAATATCGTAATTATAATCTAGGCCTGCTATTAATGGCTAAAATGACAGAATTGTATTCGAACAACTTCCTTATTTCAATTGCGCAAACATCGAAAGTTCACCATTACAATGAATTGCTAGGAATGACACATATTGTTCTTTCTGAAATGTCTAAAATATTGATAGAAGAACTAGAAAAAATAGGGAAATTAAGAGATGAATTGAGTTATAAATATTTCGTCAACCCTCGTTTTGAATCCGAAATAAGACAACTAAAATAAATAACCTGTACAAATAAAATAAAATGAAAAAATTAGTAATTGCATATAGTGGAGGTTTGGATACCTCCTACTGTGCTGTAAGTTTATCAAAAGAATATGAGGTTCATGCTGTAAGCGTAAACACAGGTGGTTTTACAAAAGAAGAAATCAATCAAATAGAAAATAATGCCTACAAAATGGGCGTTTCTACCTACAAAAATATTGATGCAGTAGCTACTTTCTATCAAAAAGTAGTGAAGTATTTAATATTTGGTAACGTATTAAAAAACAATACGTATCCACTCTCTGTTAGCGCTGAAAGAATTATACAAGCCATTGAAATTGTTGAGTATGCAAAAAGTATTGGAGCCAAATATATAGCTCATGGAAGTACAGGTGCAGGAAATGATCAAGTTCGTTTCGATATGATATTTCAAACCTTGGCTCCGGGCATCAACATTATAACACCCATAAGAGATCAAAAACTAACTCGAGAAGAAGAAATAGATTATTTAAAATCTGAGGGCATTGAAATGTCTTGGGAAAAATCAAAGTACTCTGTGAATAAGGGTCTTTGGGGAACGAGTGTTGGAGGAGTTGAAACTTTAAACTCAGAGAAACCCTTACCAAGTGAAGCATATCCTTCTCAAATTCAAAAAAATGGTGAGGAAAAAATAACACTTACATTCAAAAAAGGTGAATTAACCGCTTTAAATGGCGAGGAAAATATCCCTCAAATAAATATTGCAATTTTAAATGATATTGCTTCAAAATTCGCAATTGGTAGAGATATTCATGTTGGCGATACCATCGTTGGAATTAAAGGAAGAGTAGGTTTTGAAGCTGCTGCTGCTTTAATTACAGTAAAAGCTCATCATTTATTAGAAAAACACACCCTAACCAAATGGCAATTACAACACAAAGAATATCTGTCTAGCTTTTATGGAATGCATCTACATGAAGGTCAATATTTAGATCCAGTAATGAGAGATACAGAAGCTTTTTTACAGAGTTCCCAAAACAAAGTTTCTGGAGACGTTATGGTCACTTTAAAACCGTATCATTTCTCTTTGGATGGAATTATTTCTAAACACGATTTAATGTCTGCTAAATTTGGAAGCTATGGGGAAGAAAATAAAGCATGGACAGCAGAGGATGCCAAAGGTTTTATTAAAATTTTAGGAAATCAGAATAAAATATATCAACAAGTAAATTCTTAAATATGTTAGAGGTTGGAATTATAGGTGGTGCAGGATATACAGCAGGGGAATTAATAAGGCTATTGTTAAATCATCCAAAAACAACGATCAATTTTGTATACAGTACTTCTAATGCTGGTAATAAAATACACAAGGTTCATCAAGATTTAATAGGGAGCACTGAGATTAGTTTTACAAGTAATATTAATTCAGAAGTTGATGTGTTATTTTTATGTTTAGGTCATGGAAATTCTACTGCTTTTTTAAAGAACAATCATTTTTCAGCAAGCACAAAAATTATTGATCTAAGTAATGATTTCAGGTTACTTAGAGATCATAATTTCAATGGAAAAGAATTTGTGTATGGATTACCTGAATTACAAAGAGATAAAATTAAGAATGCCAAATACATCGCCAACCCTGGTTGTTTTGCAACTGCTTTACAATTGGCAATTTTACCCTTGGCAGCGAATGGTTTACTAAATGACGATCTTCACATAAATGCTGTAACTGGAGCAACTGGAGCGGGAACGTCATTGTCTTCAACTACACATTTTACTTGGAGAGACAATAACTTTTCACATTATAAAGCTTTTAACCATCAGCACTTAGGAGAAATACATCAAACTGTAAATCAATTACAATCCAATTTTAATACTGAAATTAACTTTATGCCAAATAGAGGGAATTTCTCAAGAGGTATTTTTGCAACAACCTATATTAAATTTGAAGGTAGCATTGAAAAAGCAAAAGAAATATATCATAACTATTATAAAAATGCTGCATTTACATTTGTATCTGATAATGATATTCATATGAAACAAGTTGTAAATACAAATAAGTGTTTGCTTCATCTAGCAAAACACGGAAACAAATTATTAATCACAAGCACTATTGATAATCTTTTAAAAGGAGCTTCAGGCCAAGCCATTCAAAACATGAATTTAATGTTTGGATTTGATGAAATGGTTGGATTGAATTTAAAAGCAACTTATTTTTAAAAAAAATAGAGCTGTATTGGTAACAAAATAAAAAAACATGAAAGTAGCAATAATTGGAGCGGGAAGTTTAGGACAATCAATCGGAAAAGGATTATTAAAAAACAACGTTGTAAGTTCCTTGTATTTGACTAAAAGAAATACAAATTCTATCAAAGATTTTAACAACTACGACGAAGTTGTTTTAACTTCAGATAATTCTGAAGCAGTAATAAATTCTGATATTTTAATTTTTGCAGTTCAACCTAGACATTTTAATCGTATTTTAGAAAGTATTGTTCCTCATTTGAATAAAAATCACGTTCTAATCTCTGTGATTACAGGGTTTTCAATTGCAAAAATTGAAGCCATTGTTAGTAAAGATATAAGCATCATACGTTCAATGCCAAATACTGCTGCTTCAGTTGCACAATCTATGACCTGTCTTTCTCCAAATACAAAAGGAAAAGAAAAAATAGAATTCGCAAAGACCATCTTTAATAGTTTAGGAATCTCTATGGAAATTCCAGAAGAGCAACTACAAGCTGCCACAGTAATTTGTGCAAGTGGTATTGCCTTTTGGATGCGTTTAATAAGAGCAACTACTCAGGGCGCTATCCAATTAGGGTTTGAAGCGCATGAAGCGCACGAATTAGCAATGCAAACTTGTTTTGGAGCCGCAACACTCTTAAAAGAATCTGGCAATCATCCTGAAGCTGAAATAGACAGAGTAACAACTCCTGGGGGCTGTACTATTGAAGGTTTAAACGAAATGGAGCACCAAGGTTTAAGTTCTTCATTAATTAAAGGAATTAACACCTCTTTTAATAAGATTAACCAAATAAAAAATTAAAAAAATGGGATTATTTAATGTGTATCCATTGTATGATGTTACTCCTGTTTCCGCAAAAGGGATTTATGTGTATGATGAAGACAACCGAGAATATTTAGATCTATATGGAGGACATGCTGTAATTTCTATAGGACACGGACACCCCAAATATGTAAAAGCAATTACAAAACAAGTTGCTAAATTAGGATTTTATTCAAATGCGATTCAAAATCCATTACAAAAGCAGTTGGCAAACAAAATTGAAAAGCTATCTGGTTGTAAAGATTATCAATTATTTTTATGTAATTCTGGTGCAGAAGCAAATGAAAATGCTCTAAAACTAGCATCCTTCAAAACAGGTAAATCGAGAGTTATTGCTTTTAAAAATGGATTTCATGGGCGAACTTCTGCTGCTGTTGCTGCAACAGATAATGCTGCTATTATTGCTCCCATTAACGCACAACAAAAAGTTACAACCTTAGAATTAAATGATATTCAAGGAGTAGAAAAAGAACTTAAAAAAGGAGATGTTTGTGCAGTTCTTATTGAATTTATTCAAGGAGTTGGTGGCTTAGATCAAGCAACTGCAGAATTTTTTGAAAAAGTCGATGCACTCTGTAAAGCAAACAATACTTTTTTCATCGCCGATGAAGTTCAATCTGGATATGGTCGTTCTGGAAAGTTTTTTGCTTTTCAACATTACAATGTTACTCCAGACATCATTTCTATTGCCAAAGGAATGGGGAATGGCTTCCCTATTGGTGGGATTCTAATTCACCCAAGTATTGAAGCTAAATTTGGAATGCTGGGTACCACTTTTGGAGGAAATCACTTAGCATGTGTTGCAAGTTTGTCTGTTCTAAATGTAATTGAAGAGGATAAATTGATGGATAATGTTAAGGAAATGTCTGAATACTTTATCAAAATTGCAAAGACAATTCCTCATATCAAAAGGATCAAAGGCAGAGGTTTAATGTTAGGATTGGAATTTGATTTCGAAGTAGGAGATTTAAGAAAGAAATTAATATACGAGTATCAGATATTTACGGGTGGAGCAGCAAATAAAAAACTTTTAAGAATTTTACCTCCTTTGACAATAAAAAAAGAACACATCAATCAGTTTTTTGAAGCTTTGGTTGATGCTTTAGATAAATAACAAACGAAGAAGATATTAGATGAATACTTTATTATCCATAGAGACTAGAAATAATGTTTTGCTTACAATGGCTGAACTTCTTGACCAAGAAAGAGAGGCAATTATAAGTATTAATAAAAAAGATTTAGAAGCCTATAAAGGGGAAGATATTTCTATGTTTGATCGTTTAAAAGTTAACGATTTTAAAGTTAATGAAATGATTGCTGCAGCCAAACATTTAGCTTCACAAGAAGATCCTGTTGGTGTAGAACGTTTTGCTTTTAAACATGACAACGGAATGCAGGTTTATAATAAAACAGCTTCTTTTGGAACTATTTTAATCATTTATGAGTCTAGACCTGATGTAACTGTAGAAGCAGCAGGAATTGCCTTTAAATCTGGAAACAAAATACTACTAAAGGGTGGAAAAGAATCTTTAAAATCAAATCTAAAAATTGTGGAATTGTGGCATCAAGCTTTAGAAAAACACGGAGCTGTTTCTGAATGGGTTACTTATTTGGAATTTGACAGAACTGAAACACAAACTTTTTTAGAAAAACCAACTCAAAAAGTAGATTTAATAGTTCCCAGAGGAGGGGAACGTTTAATTACTTTTGTGAAAAAACATGCTACATGTCCTGTTATTATTAGTGGACGTGGAAACAACTTTGTTTATGTTCACAAAGAAGCCAACATAGATATTGCTGTTGATATTATCCTAAATGGTAAATCAAAAATATCTGCTTGTAATGCAATCGATAAAGTTTTAATTGATACAAATCTTCCCAATAAAACAGCGTTTACAAACCAATTATTATCAAAACTAAAAGAGCTGCAAATTGAGGTTTTAGGAGATCCTTTCTTTTCAAAATTTGATCAGGTTTCAGAAATCTCTTCCAATGATATTTGGTATGAAGAATTTTTAGATTACAAAATTGTAATTGGAGAAATTAATTCCACTAAAAATGCCATAGAAATGATCAACAAATATTCTGGAGGGCATTCATCCGCAATCATAACAGACAATCAAGCTGAAGCTATATTGTTTATGGAAAATGTAGATACAGCTGCTGTATATCACAATGCATCTACACGTTTTACAGATGGTGGTCAATTAGGATTGGGAGGTGAATTGGCAATAAGTACAGATAAATTACATCAACGTGGTCCTATAGGATTAAAACATTTGGTCACAAATAAATGGTACGTTCACGGAAATGGACAAATAAGATAATATGCAAAAAAAGAAACGCATTTTACTAAAAGTTGGTTCTAATACGCTTACCAAAGAGACTGACAATATTTCTAGAGGGAAAATTGAAGATATAGCAAATCAAATTTCTAAACTCAAAGACACTTATGAATTCATCATTGTGAGTTCTGGAGCAATCGCAGTTGCTAAACAGTTTGTAAAATTAGAAAGCAAACATGAAGACGTATTTGTAAAACAAGCTCTTGCTTCAATTGGACAACCTCACTTAATCAGAATTTATCAAGAAATATTTAGAGAATATGGACTGTTAACTTCTCAATGTCTTCTCTCCTATTCTGATTTTGAGAAGCAGGAAAGTAAAACAAATATCGTTAATACCATTAATGTTTTAGTGCAGAATAATTATATTCCTATAATCAATGAAAATGACACCGTAGCTACCGATGAAATTAAATTCGGTGACAATGATAAATTAGCCGCATTGACAGCTGCTCTTTTAAAAGTAGATTTATTGTTCATAGCTACAAATACCAATGGAATTTATACCAAAGAATCCATTCAAAATAAAAATCCTAAAACAATTCAAAAAGTTGATAATTTTGAAAAGTTAAAAAAGGAAGTTATTCATTCAAAATCTTCTCATGGTAGTGGCGGGATGGAATCTAAGATTGAAGCCGCCTCTCTGAGTAAAAAAGCAAAAGTAGAAACTTGGATTGTAAACGGTTTAAATGATAATTTTATAATAAATGCTATGGATAACAGCATTGATTTTACAAAAATAAAATAGTTAAAAATGAAGAATTATACCTCCATAAACGACATTGATAATATCAATTCTTGGATTGAAGAAGCGAAACTATTGAAAGCGAATCCATTAAAAGATATTGAACTAGGAAAAAATAAAACGCTGGGATTATTATTTTTCAATTCAAGTTTACGAACCCGTTTGAGTACCCAAAAAGCGGCTTTAAACTTGGGAATGGATCCTATTGTAATGAACGTTTCTGGCGATGCTTGGGGTATTGAATTTGAGGATGGAACTGTAATGAATGGGAATACTGCAGAACACATTAAAGAAGCAGCAGCAGTGGTTTCTCAATATTGTGATATAATTGCTGTAAGAGCTTTTCCTTCCCTAATAGATAAAGAAAAAGACGAATCTGAACATGTTTTAAAATCGTTTGTCAAATTTGCTTCTGTACCCATTGTGAGTATGGAAAGTGCGACCGGACACCCATTACAAGGATTAACAGATGCCATTACCATTGCTGAAAACACCACAAAAAAGAAACCAAAAGTGGTTTTAAGTTGGGCACCACATGTAAAAGCTTTACCACATGCAGTTGCCAATAGTTTTACTCAAGCCATGCAAAAAATGGATGTTGATTTTGTAATTACCAATCCCGAAGGATATAATTTAAATCCAGAAATTACAAAAAACACCCCTATTTGTCATCACCAAGAAGAAGCATTTAAAGATGCTGATTTTATTTACACAAAAAATTGGAGCTCTTATGATGATTATGGAAAAAAAGCGAATACAGATCCCAATTGGATGATTACTAAAAAGAAAATTGGAGCTGCAAAATTTATGCATTGTTTACCAGTAAGAAGAAATGTAATCGTTGAAGATACTGTATTGGATAGTGATAATTCTTTGGTAATTGAACAAGCAAATAACAGAACCTATGCTGCACAATTGGTTCTGAAAAAAATACTAGAAAATGTCTAAAGAAAAATTATCAATCGTAAAAATTGGAGGAAATATTATTGAAGACGAGACTTCATTAACTACTTTCCTAAAATTATTTTCTACTCTTAAAGGGAAGAAAATCTTGGTTCATGGCGGTGGAAAACGTGCAACACATATAGCTTCAAAATTGGGAATTGAGTCTAAAATGTTTCAAGGAAGACGCATTACAGATCTTGAAACCTTAGAAGTTATCACCATGGTCTATGGTGGGCTGGTTAATAAGAATATCGTTGCGAAATTACAAGCATTAAAGACCAATGCGATTGGATTGAGCGGTGCAGACATCAATAGTATCAAATCTGATAAGAGAGTTTTAAAAGAGGTGGATTATGGCTTTGTTGGAGATGTTAAGGAAGTGGATTATAAAGCAATAGACAAATTAATTAATGCTGAATTTACACCTGTTTTTTGTGCCATTACTCATGACGGAAATGGTCAATTATTAAATACAAATGCAGATACAATTTCAAGTCAAGTTGCTATTGGAATGAGTAAGATATACGAAACTTCAATTTATTATTGTTTTGAATTGGAGGGGGTTTTAAAAGATATTAATGATAAGAAATCTGTCGTAAAAAAAATCAATTCAAAAACGTACCAAGAACTATTAGACGCTGAAATTGTAACTGAAGGAATGTTACCCAAATTGGAAAATTGTTTTGATGCATTAAAAAAAGGAGTTCACAAAGTGAATATGGGCAATACTTCCATGTTGACCAACGAAAATGATAACTTTACAACAATCACATTATAACATGAGTATCGAAAAACTAAGTGCTAGTGCAATTGTACTTCTGAAGAAATTAATTGAAACTCAATCATTTTCTAAAGAAGAAGATTCTACAGCAATTCTTATTGAAGGATGGTTTGTTGAAAATAAAATTCCATTTCAAAGAACAAAAAATAATATTTGGGCTACTAATAAACATTTTGATGAAACCAAGCCAACATTATTACTAAACTCTCATCACGATACTGTTAAACCAAATTCTGCTTATACAAAAGACCCTTTCAAAGCAGTTGTAGAAGATGGGAAATTATACGGCTTAGGAAGTAATGATGCCGGAGGATGTTTGGTTTCTTTAATCGCTACATTCGCTCATTTTTACGCACAAGAAAACTTGACCTATAATTTAGTTGTCGTGGCTTCTGCTGAGGAAGAAAATAGTGGTAAACACGGTTTAAATAGTATGTTGTCCATAATTCCTAAAATTGATGTAGCAATTATTGGTGAACCAACTTTAATGAACTTAGCCGTTGCAGAAAAAGGATTGGTGGTATTTGATGCTGTCATAGAAGGTACTCCAAGTCACGCTGCACATCCCAATACAAGTAATTCAATTTACAACACTATTGAAGTTTTACAATGGTTTAAAGATTTTAAATTCGAAAAAACTTCGGAAACATTGGGAGATGTAAAAATGACCGTCACTCAAATCAATGCAGGTTCACAACACAATGTAGTTCCTGCTCATGTAAATTTGGTAATTGATGTTCGCGTAAATGATGCCTATTCCAATCAAGAAATTGCGTCTATTTTACAAGAAAAAGCACCTTGTACAAAAATTACTCCAAGAAGTTTACGATTAAACTCCTCTTCAATTGATCTAAATCATGAGTTGGTAAAAGCAGGAATTTCTATGAAAAGAAAGACCTATGGTTCACCAACTTTATCAGATCAAGCTGTACTCAGTTGTCAATCTGTAAAATTAGGACCAGGAGATAGTACCCGTTCTCATTCTGCAAATGAATATATATATGTCTCTGAAATTGAAGAAGGCATTGCAATTTATATCGAATTATTAAATAGAGTGATCGTTTAACAGAAATAAACCATAAAAGGAATTCCTAGTTTATAGGAAACATAAAATACAGAAATTATGAAGCTTTGGGATAAAGGATTTTCAATTGACAAGCAGATAGAAAAATTTACAGTAGGTAATGATCGAGAAATTGACATGCATATTGCTAAATACGATGTTCAAGCTTCTTTGGCGCACGCTATTATGTTAGAATCAATTGGTATTATTACCTTTAATGAATTAAAAGACTTAAAAAGAGGATTACAAGAGCTATCTGATGACATTAAAAACGAAACTTTTAGTATTGAAGCTTCTTTTGAAGATGTGCATTCTAAAATTGAATGGGAATTGACAGAAAAACTAGGAGAAGTTGGTAAGAAAATCCACACTGCACGATCAAGAAACGATCAAGTTTTAGTAGCTCTTCAACTTTATTACAAAGAAAATTTATCAATTATAAATGATAAAACAAAAACTCTTTTTGATACTCTTTTAAGTTTAGCAGAGGTTCACAAAGAAAGTCTTTTGCCTGGGTATACCCATTTACAAGTAGCAATGCCCTCCTCCTTTGGATTGTGGTTTTCTGCCTATGCAGAACTACTTATTGATGATGTGTACATGCTAAACGCAGTATCTCAAGTTGTCAATCAGAATCCTTTAGGCTCTGCTGCTGGTTATGGAAGCTCCTTCCCTATCGATAGAGAATTAACCACCAAAGAATTAGAGTTTGCAACGTTAAAATACAATGTGGTTGCTGCTCAATTAAGTAGAGGAAAAAATGAGCGCGCTATTGCTTCAGCTTTGGGGGGATTGTGTAATACAATGTCCCGTTTTGCCATGGATGTTTGTTTGTATATGAGTCAGAATTTTAATTTTATTTCTTTTCCTGATGAACTAACAACCGGTAGCAGTATTATGCCACATAAGAAAAATCCTGATGTTTTTGAATTGATTCGAGGTAAATGTAATAAAATTCAAGCATTGCATACAGAAATGGTATTAATTACAAATAACTTACCAACGGGCTATCACAGAGATTTTCAGTTATTGAAAGAAAATATTATCAATGCTTTCGAGGATGTAAAGGATATTTTAGATATTTTAAATTATGCTATTCAACAAGTAATTGTAAAAGATATTGATTTAAATGATGAAAAATACCAATACTTATTTACAGTAGATAGCATCAATAATTTGGTCGTTGAAGGCATGTCTTTTCGTGAAGCTTATCAAAAGATTGGCGAACAAGTCCAAACAGGAACCTATCAAGCTGATTTGGGTAAAGAACATTCACACATAGGTAGCATTCATAATTTATCATTGGATAAGATTAGAGCAAAATTCCCTAAATAGGTAACTCTTAATCAAAGGTTAAAGTTCGGATTGATTTTAAAAATAAATTAGAAAAAACATTCTTAAACAGGTTGATTCGTTAAACTAAAGGGATCATTCTAGCAAAGATGACACGTATTTCAAATTCGTAAGAATTTAAACGAGTCAAAGAGACAAAAAAGATGCAACACTTTTTTAGACCCTTATGTATAATAAATATCCCTTTATTATTCATTATTATTAAGTAATTTGCAGCTTTTAAAATTCCGTTAATAAATCATTTTACATCATGAAATTTGCAAATATTTTACAACAACCCTTTACTTTACCTTGTGGCGTAACGATACCAAATAGAATCGTAAAATCTGCTATGAGTGAAAATAATGCAGATAAGGGTGGAAAACCTTCTGAGCGTATTCTAAAATTGTATAAAACTTGGGGTGAAGGGGGGACAGGAATATTAATTTCTGGAAATGTAATGATGGATAACAAAGCATTAAATGAGGCTAGAAATGTAGTTGTGGAAGATGAAACCTATATGAGAGAACTCAAAGAATGGGCAAATGTTTCACAAAAAAAAGGGAGCCATCTTTGGATGCAGATTAACCATCCTGGGAGACAATCTCCTAAATTTAATAAAGATGTAGTGAGTGCTTCTGATGTGCAATTACCCATGAAATCGATGTTTCCAAAACCACGACCAATGACAGAAGAAGAAATTTGGAAAGCTATAGATGGTTTTGGAAACTGTGCATTAATAGCTAAAAAAGCAGGATGGAAAGGAGTTCAAATACATGGTGCACATGGATATTTAGTAAGTCAATTTTTGTCTACACTTACCAATCTAAGAACAGATCAATGGGGAGGTTCTTTAAAAAACAGAGCTCGTTTTGCGATAGAGATCTATAGAGACATACGAAAAAAAGTAGGTCCTAAATTTCCAATTGGAATTAAAATTAACTCCGCAGATTTTCAAAGAGGCGCATTTACGGAAGAAGAGTCTTTAGCGGTAATAGAAATGCTCTCTTCTGAAGGTATGGATATGATAGAAGTTTCTGGAGGTACTTATGAAAAAGCTGCCATGATGGGCGCAGGAAAAAAAATCAAAGAAAGTACCCAAAAAAGAGAAGCCTATTTTGCTGATTTCATTGAAAGAGCAAGAACTAAAACGAAAACTCCATTGTTACTAACTGGAGGATTTAGAACGTTGGAAGTAATGGCAAAAGCCATTGAAAATAACGAATTAGATTTTGTGGGATTAGCACGTCCTTTTGCAGTGTTTCCTCACTTAACTAAAGACTTTTTTGAAGGCACTAAAACAGAGGTACATATTCCACCTGTAAAGACAGGTATAAAGTTTATTGATAAAATGGGCTTCTTAGATATTTCTTACTTTTCTCAACAAATGAAAATGATGGGAAAGGGTGAATTTCCTAATCCTAAGTTAAGTGTTTGGCTCGTTTTATTTAATTTTATAAAGAAAACATTGTTTTAATTACAATGCTAAAATTAAAATATTCTTTTTAGTAGCGCATTTATAAACAACCAAATTGGCATTTTTAATTGAATTTTTAAGTCTTCTAAAAAAGAAGTTTCTTCATCTAAAAACTTTAAAATCTGATTTGGATGGTTCTTCTGAAACATCTTTCCAAAAATAGAGGCACCCAATTCATTTTGTTTCGATAAAATATCTAATAACAATACATCATAAAACCAAAACTTTTTAACCTTATGAAATTTGGTTAACGACTTCCCTTCTTTGATGTGTTTGATTAATTGTGCTGTTTTATTTGTGGTATTTTTAAAAGTAAAGCCTGTACTTGCTTTAGACCAGCCACCAGCAGTACCAATATGGATAATGTTTTTAGAATTGTTTTTCCAAAATTTATAAGAGGTCATTGGAATGGAACCTTGCTCCTTCTCAATAATTTCATAATCTGTAATATTTTTATCTTTTAAATATTTTTCGATTTCTGATTTGTAGTGATCATAGGGTAATAATTCTTTTGAGAATAACGTATATTCAAACAATGCTTCATTTTTTGCATAAGGTAACACATACATAAACCGCGTATTTCCCTTTTGTGCAACTGTAAAATCCATAAAGGTAGCAGCACTTTCATCAAAATAATTTTTCTTTGTTCTTATAAAAAAACCTACAAAATGTTGTTGTAAAACAGGATATTTGGTTTGGTTCTTATATGCATCATTAAAAAGAATACTGTTTAAAACTGTCTTTGTTTTAAAAATTGTGTCAGTAGTAATAACCTCAGCTGTACCAGCTCGTTGTTGAATATCAAGGACGTTAGCTAATTGAAAAGTAATGTTTGGTTTGGTTTTTAAATGAGTAAAAATTTTTGTGTAAAAATCTCTACTACGAATCATTTTGTATCGATAAGGGGCAATAGATTCTTTAGTCTTATAAAGTTCACTTTTAAAAATAATATTTTTCCAAGAAGCACTTGCTATATCATTCCACTCATCATTTTCAGTCTCCCAATAACACCAAGTTCTATCGTTTGAGTTTTTCTTTACTTTATCTAAAATTAAGATTGTCTTGTCGTCAAAAAAAACATCTTTAGACATTCTATATGCAGACATTAAACCGGATGCACCTCCACCAACAATTATGTAATCGTAATAATCCATAAAGGCTATACAATGTTACTATTTGAAAAAATAAACTTGATTAAAATAATACTTTTAACTAAAATTTAAATTTTAGGTTTTTTAAAATATTCAAAAGGAACAAACAGCATTCCAAAACATTGACTGTCGTGTTTACCCATTTTTTTGTGATGAATCTTATGTGCTTTTCTGAGTCCTCTTAAATAAATATTATTGGTATTCTTAAACCATTTAAATCGTTGATGAATTAATACGTCATGGACTAAAAAATAAGCCAATCCATAACATAAAATACCCAAACCTATAAAGAACAAATAGGTATGAACTGTATAACTTCCAAAATAAAACAAGAGCATACTAGGAATTGCAAAAACTACAAAAAAAGCATCATTTTTTTCAAAACCATTATATTTTGGCTGATGGTGATCCTCATGAAGGTACCAACCAAATCCGTGCATCACATATTTATGTGTACACCAAGTAATACCTTCCATAATTATAAAAACAACTAAAGTAATAAACGCGTATACCATTATATAATATTCAATTTATATTTTACATAACTTCTAGCCAATAAATTTATTTTCATTGGATCTGAAATACGGATTCGAGTATCCATAATTTTCTCTGAGGGAACTGCTTCTAATTTTTTCAACAACCTTCTGTAATATCTATACGCCATGTAGACTCCAAATTTTGCCTCTATTGGCAATTTTAGAACTCCATTTTTATATGCATAGTCAAAATCTGCTTCGATCTCATCAATAATTAATTGCTTTGAGATTGCATTTAATTTTCCCAAATCTACATTTGGAAAATAAGAACGATTCAATAATTCAAAATCATCTTTTAAATCTCTTAAGAAATTTACCTTTTGAAATGCCGATCCCAATCGCATCGCTGCATCTTTAAGCGTGTCGTACATTTCGTCATTTCCATTCACAAATACTTTTAAACACATTAATCCTACAACATCAGCAGAACCATAAATATATTCATCATACTCCTCCTTTGTTTGATATTCTCTCTTAGAGAGATCAGCTTTCATACTTTTTAAAAAAGCTTGAATCATTTCATCAGGAATATTATATTTATTAACTGTTTGTTGAAATGAATTAAGGATAGGGTTTAGGCTTATACCTTGCTCCTTAGAAAGATAGTAATCTCTTTCGAAATGAGTCATTAATTGTTCCTTATTGTAGTCATGGAAAGTATCTACAATTTCATCTGCAAAACGAACAAAACCATAAATATTATAAATATCTTTTCTAATTTCAGTAGATAACATGTTTACCGCTAGAGAAAAAGAAGTACTGTAGCTTTTTGTAACTAGTTTACTACAATCATTAGAAACACGATCAAATAATTCTTTCATTTTAAAATTGATTTTTAATGATTAATTCTGACGCTAACTTACCTGAGATAAGTGCCGGAGGCACTCCAGGACCTGGAACAGTTAATTGTCCTGCAAAATACAAATTTTTTACTTTACTACTTTTAATTTTTGGCCTTAAAAAAGCAGTTTGAAAAAGTGTATTGGCCATTCCGTATGCATTCCCTTTATAAGAATTGTATTCTTCTTTAAAATCATTGACACAAAATGATTTTTTAAACAATACATGAGAGGTTACTTTTTGATTGGTTAATTTCTCAAACCTGTCCATAATTTTATAAAAATACTCCTCTCTTAATTGTGGAGTATCTTCAATTCCAGGAGCTAAAGGAATTAAGAAAAAACCTGCTTCTTTACCTTCAGGAGCTGAAGTCACATCAGTTACTGAAGTAAAATTAGCATAAAATAAAGGATCAGACGGCCAGGTAGGGTTGTCATAAATTTCTTTTGCATGCGCATCAAAATCTGTATCAAAAAATAAGGTATGATGACTTACATTTGCTATCTTTTTATCAAATCCAACATAGAAAAGAAGAGAGGATGGAGCAAAGGTCTTTTTATTCCAATACTTTTCTGAATATTGTCTACTTCCAATATCTAACAATGTTTCTGTATGGTGATAGTCTGCACCACTTAAAACCAAATTTGTTTCAATATTCTTACCGTTTACTATTAATCCAGAGACACTTTTAGAGGAATCTGTTAGAATCTTTTCAACATTCGCATTTGTTTTGAATTTAACACCCAGGCTTTTAGCTAAAGAAACCATTCCTTCAATAACGGTGTACATTCCACCCCTTGGATGCCAGGTACCAAGTCCAAAATCTGCATAATTCATAAAGTTATAAAATGCAGGAGTATTGCTTGGTTTTGCTCCTAAAAACAATACAGGGAACTCTAAAATTTTTATTAATTTTTTATTTTTTATATTCTTTCTAACTTGCTTTCTAATCGTTGAAAAAAATTGAGATACTCTTGAGATCGTTGTTGTATTTATTAATTCTAAGGGAGAGACACCAGGTTTGTAAACCAAATCTTTTATGGCCGTCTCGTAGTTTGATTTTGCCGAATCTATGAATGATTTTAAATGTTTAGCACTTCCTTTTTCTTCTTTTTCAAATAAATTATAAATTTCTTCTAAATGACTTGAAATTTTTAATGAAGAATTTTCACCAAAATAAACCTCATAACCTGGATGTAATTTATCTAACGTATAATAGTCGGAAGGTTTTTTACCAAAGTCTGCAAAGAATCGTTCAAAAACATCAGGCATCCAATACCATGAAGGGCCAATATCAAAAGTAAAACCCTCTTTTTTATATTGCCTAGCTCTACCTCCTAAAGTATCATTTTTTTCTAAAATAGTAACATTGTATCCTTCTTTTGCTAAATAACATGAAGCTGATAAAGCTGAGAACCCGGAACCAATTATATGAATGTTTTTTTTCATTATTTATTTTTCTATAATAGAGAATAATTAGAATTTATATTAAAAAATTATAATTCTTTCAGCAAGTCTGAAACAGAATTATAAAGATTAATTTTTGATTTTAAATGTTTTAAATCGACTAAACTTGATTTTTGACCGATGCCAATTAGTTCATGATTGGTCTTTTCTAAGATTTCATCAATTTGATTAAAATATGCTTGAATTTTGTGATCATAGGGCATTACTGTCATTAACGTTATAAAACAAATTTCTGCGCTATTTTGGAAAAAAAAGTCCAAATTATTTAAGGGAAGGCTTTGTCCGAGATAAATCGTAAAATTACCTCGTAAAATTAGTTCATAATTTAAATATAACAAACCTAATTCGTGAATTTCATTCTCCGGTAGAAATAAAACATATGTTTTTAATTTTTTAGAAACAGAATATTGAATTTTCTCAGTTTGTAATTGTATTTTTTGAGCTATTAAGTTTGAAATAAAATTTTCATGTGCTGGAATTAAAGTATCAGTTTGCCACATTAGACCAATAAGATTTAAAAAAGGTATGAAAACATCTGTAAAGACATCTCTAAAATTTTTTTTGAGTAAAAGCTCTTGATAGGTTTTGTCAAATAATATTTTATCAAACTGAAACATTGATAACTTAAAACGGTTGATCGCTTCGTCATTAACTGCATTATTAAGCGCCAAGTCTCTGGAGAATTTAGTTATCTGATCGTCAGACATTTTAGCAATCATTGAAATTTTATAATTATTGTTATTGAGTAAAACAATATTTAATAATTTCTGAAGATGATCATTGGAATATAATCTAATATTCGTTTTTGTTCTTTTTGGTCTTAGTAGGTCATACCTCTTTTCCCATATACGAATGGTATGCGCCTTTATACCTGAAATATTTTCAAGGTCTTTGATCGTAAAATGTTGTTTAATATTGTTCAACGCATATCATTTATCAATAAACAAATTTAATTAAAATTTAGAAGCAAAAATATATTTTAGCAAAAATGCGTGTTTTTATTTTTGAAAATTTTTCAATTCATCTAGAAGAACTTGATGCATTTTATCTGTATAGTCTAAGTGCGTCACAATTCTAATTCTTCCCTCTCCCATTGGTGTTAATAAAATATTTTTGTCTTTCATTCTTTGAATAAAAGTATCAGCACCTATTTTTTGATCAACATAAAAAATGATAATATTAGTTTCAATGGGTTCTATTTTTGTGACATAAGAAACAGTACTTAAAACTTCACCAATTTCTTGTGCTTTTTGATGATCTTCGGCCAACCTTTCTACATGATTATCAAGTGCAAAAATTCCTGCTGCTGCCAGAAAACCAGCTTGTCTCATTCCTCCACCGAACAATTTTCTTATTCTCAATGCTTTTGCAATATGGTGTTTAGAACCCAGTAATATAGAGCCAACAGGAGCTCCTAAACCCTTCGACAGACAAATAGAAATAGTATCAAACAATTGTCCGTATTGAGCTGGAGCTTCATTTTTAGCAACCAAAGCATTGAACAAGCGAGCTCCATCCAAATGAAAAGACAAATTATTTTCTCTAGTTATTTTCTCAATTTTTTTTAACTCGGAAAACTCCCAACAAGCACCACCTCCCTTGTTGGTCGTGTTTTCTACACACACCAACCTTGAATAAGGTACGTGAATATCAGATCTACCTGCAATGGCTTCCTGTAATTGCTTTGCAGTATACATTCCTCTATTTCCGTCTATTAACTTACAGGTTACTCCAGAATTAAATGCAACTCCACCTCCTTCATAATTATATATGTGAGCATATTTATCGCAAATTAACTTATCTCCCGATTGCGTATGTAATTTTATAGCAGTTTGATTTGCCATTGTTCCTGATGGAAAAAACAAGGCATCTTCCATCCCAAACAACGAAGCCGCTTTTTCCTGCAATTGGTTTACGGTAGGATCCATTTTAAAAACATCATCACCAACAGGAGCATTCATCATTATTTGTAACATTTCTTTTGTGGGCCTGGTTACAGTATCAGATATTAAATCTATTATCATATTTATTTATAAGGCAGTAATATAAACATTAAATATATTTAAAATAAGATCCGATATATAAATAATTTAAAAAAGATTTAATAATTTTTAAAAAAAAGATTGACTTTAATCTCTTGATTTATTTTATGAATAAGTATTCGCTTTTAAAACAATAATTCTTAAAAATTCATTTATTTTTGTTTGACGTATGATTACACAAGAACAGCTTAAAGACATTACCTCAAGGATTCAAAAATTAAAATCTTACCTAGAAATAGATAAGAAATTGATTGAAATAGCCAATGAAGAAGAAAAAACAGTCAATCCGAATTTTTGGAACAATCCAAAAGAAGCTGAGATTGTAATGAAAGAACTTCGTTTTAAAAAAAAATGGGTGGAGGACTTTAATAAAACAATCGTTTTAAATGAAGAGGTAAGTGTATTGTATGAATTTTATAAAGAAGGAGAAATTGAAGAAAATGAAGTCATTGAACAATTTGATAAAACAAGTTCTTTTTTAGAAAATTTAGAATTTAAAAACATGCTTTCTGAAGAAGGCGATGCCCTTTCTGCAACCATTCAAATAACTGCCGGTGCTGGGGGTACTGAAAGTTGTGATTGGGTAGAAATGTTGTCAAGAATGTACACAATGTGGGCTGAAAAACAGGGTTTCAAATTGAAAACTTTGAATTATCAAGCTGGAGATGTAGTGGGTATAAAAACAATTACCATCGAAATTGAGGGAGATTATGCTTTTGGGTGGTTGAAGGGAGAAAACGGTGTGCATAGGCTGGTTCGTATTTCACCATTTGATTCCAATGGAAAACGGCACACAACTTTTGGATCTGTGTACGTTTTCCCTGTAGCAGATGATTCAATAGAAATCGATGTAAACCCAGCAGACATAGAAATTATAACTGCAAGATCAAGTGGTGCTGGAGGGCAAAATGTAAATAAAGTTGAGACAAAAGTTCAACTGACTCACAAACCCTCAGGAATACAAATTTCCTGTTCTAATTCTCGTTCTCAACATGACAACAGAGCTACAGCCATGAAAATGCTAAAATCACAACTCTACGAAATTGAACTTAAGAAACAACAAGCGGCAAGAGATGATATAGAAGCAAATAAATTAAAAAATGAATGGGGAAGTCAGATTCGTAATTACATTATGCACCCCTACAAATTAGTAAAAGACGTCAGAACTTCTCATGAAACAGGAAATGTTGGCGCCGTAATGGACGGTGATATAAACCCTTTTTTAAAATCTTATTTAATGATTAATGGACAAAAGAAAACCTCCTAATCTCAAAATATATTTATTCATATGATTAAAATATACCACAACCCACGTTGCTCTAAATCTAGAGAAGGCGTTAAAATTTTAGAAAATTCAAAACAAGAATTTGAAACGATCTTATATCTAGTTGACCTTCCGTCAGAGGATGAACTAAAAGAAATCATTGATTTACTAAAAATTTCTCCTATTGAATTGGTTAGGAAAAATGAAAAAATTTGGAAAGATAATTATAAGGGAGTTCAACTATCAGATTCTGAGATTATAAAAGTGATGATTAAAAATCCTAGATTAATTGAACGTCCTATTGTTATCAATCATAAAAAAGCAATTATCGGGAGACCTCCCGCGAATATTTTATCCATTATTTAACCTTTTTATAACTAAGTCCTATTAAATTTAACAAGAACTTTGTTAAAATTTAATTAAATTGTTTTGACTGTAAAAAATTATATTCTTTTATGTTGCCTTTTCACAAGTCTAGTTTTTGTTGGCCAAGAAACCGTTAAATCTCCTGTTTTTTCTGTTTATGGAAAAGTTATTGAGACTGAATCAGGTGAACCTTTACACTATGCAACCATTGTTTTAAAGAACACCGTAACACAAAAAATCACAGGAGCAATCACTGATGAATCTGGTGAATTCAAAATCAAAACTCCAAAGGGAACTTATGACATCAACGTAGAATTTATCTCTTTTAAAACGAGGAAATTTATTTCACAAGAGATTCTCTCAAACAAAAACTTAGGAATTATAAAATTAGAGGATAATGGAAATAATTTGGACGAAATATTTGTCACAGCAGAGAAATCTACCATAGACATACGTCTTGATAAAAAAATCTACACAATTGGGAATGATATGACTGTCAAAGGAGGAACAGCCTCCGATGTCCTAGACAATGTACCTTCAGTAAATATTGATTCCGAAGGAACCATTAGTCTTCGTGGGAGTGAAAGTGTTCGCATACTAATAGATGGTAAGCCTTCTGCTTTGGTAGGTTTAAATGGTGCTGACGCCCTAAAACAGTTGCCGTCTGATGCGATTGAAAAAGTTGAAGTTATCACATCTCCTTCTGCAAGATACGACTCAGAAGGAACGGCAGGAATCTTGAACATAATTTTAAGAAAAGGAAAGACCAGTGGCTTTAACGGGTCAGTAAATACGACCATAGGGAATCCCAAAAATTATCAAACTGCGCTAAATTTAAATTTACGTTCAGATAAAATAAACTTATTTTCAAATTTTGGATATAATGATGGTGGCAGTCCTGGGATTTTCAACTCTAACATTACTTATTTATCAAATAAAGTTATAGACAGTTCACGAATTGAAAATAGGTTATATGAAAGAAATAGAAAAGGTTTTAATGCAAACATTGGTTTAGAATACTTTTTAAATAAAACTAGTGCCATTACTGGAAGTATTTTTATAAGAGAATCAAAAGAGCGAAATATATCGACCAATACGATAAATTCATTTGATATTTTAGATAACAATTTATATAATTCTCTTCGAATTCAGGATGAAAGTGAAAAAGATAAAACATCACAAGTTTCTCTAAATTATATAAATAATTTTAACACGAAAGGCCATCGACTCTCGATAGATGTTCAATACAGCAAAAGTAACGAAAACAATTTTGCTCTTATTACAGACATATATCCTGAAACAACTGCTACAGACGAACTTTCAAAAAGTCAATTGATTCAAACAGACTATGTATTACCGATTGGAAAAAATGCTCAATTTGAAATAGGATATCGTGGTAATTTTGAAAACTTAACATCAGATTATACTGTAATTGCTCCAAATTTAGATCCAAGATTTAATCCTTCAAATAACTTAGAATTCCTACAAAAAGTCAATGCTTATTATACACAGTTTGGAGACAAGCTAAACAACTTTTCCTATCTTTTAGGTATGCGAGTAGAAGCAACTAAGATTGATATTAATCTTATAAATACAAACGAAAACTATAATAAAAGCTACACAAACTTATTTCCTACAGCTAATATTGGTTATGAAATAACTGAAGACAGAAGTGTTACTTTAGGCTATAGTAGACGGCTGAGAAGACCACGATCTAGATCTTTAAACCCTTTTGAAAATAGAGCAAGCGAAATAATATTTTATAAAGGAAATGTAAATTTAGATCCGACCTATTCAAATACCTTCGATTTGGCATATTTAAATAAATGGAAAAAATTAACTTTTAATTCTTCTATTTACTACCAACATTCAACAAATAATATTGTTAGAATAAATAGTCAAGAATATAGAGTAATCAATGGAAAAGAAACAAGTATTATAGTAAGAAAACCGATTAATCTTGCCTCAGAGGACCGAATAGGTTTTGAATTTACATCAAATTATACTGCTGGTAACAATGTTAAACTCTCTGGTACTTTTAACTTTTTTCAATTTGAAACGAAAGGACAATACTCATACGAAACAACAAACCCAAACACAAATGAAAACAATATAATCAATCAAAATTTTGACAGTAAAAATACTTCTTGGTTTACTCGTTTTGATGCTAAAATAAAACTCCCGGGAGACATTCAATCACAAACTAGAATATTTTATACAGGTGCTAGAAGTGATGCGCAAAGTGATGTAGATGGCTTACTATCAGTTAATTTAGCTTTCAGCAAAGAGCTCTTTAAAAAGAAAGGCACCTTAGTTTTAAACATCAATGATGTATTTAATTCAAGAAAATATAATTTTAAAAATTTTGCACCAAGTAGAGAGAATCCTAGCAATATATCAGATCAGACATACCAGAGAAGAATTCGTCAAATCTCCCTAAACTTTTCTTACAGATGGAATCAAAACGAAAACAATAGAGAGAAAAATTCTGATGACATACCAAATATTTAGAGAGTCTATCGTTTATTTTTAAACCTTTCACGCACTTTCACAGTATCCTTTGTTTTTAAAATTATAAAAAAACCTCGTTCAATGAATTGAACGAGGTTTATATTATGTCTAAAAAAAAACTACTTTCCTTGAGCAGCTTTTTTTGCTTCCTTTTTCAATTTCATGTTCTCCCATATAGTTCCTCCGATCCAATATGGAACTACGAAGGTTAATAAGAAGATTAACAACCAAAAACCAGCTGTAAAAATAAACATGAATAAAACTAATCCTGAAAATTGTGAAAAATCTAACATTGCTGTGTATTAAAAAATTACCAATGCAAAAATAATACTTATTTTCAAAAGTTACCTATTAAAAACAAAAAAAGCTTCAGAGAAATGATACTTTTCAACTTTATATCATCATAGTTTTTCGTAAATTTGTTTTTACCTAATATATAGAATATAATTATGAAATATAGAATCGAAAAAGATACTATGGGAGAAATACAAGTTCCTGCAGATAAATATTGGGGAGCACAAACAGAACGTTCTCGTAAAAACTTCAGAATTGGTGCTGCTGCCTCCATGCCTTTAGAAATTGTATATGGTTTTGCTTATCTTAAAAAGGCGGCTGCACATACAAATGCGGAACTAGGTGTTTTAAGCTCAGAAAAAAGAGATTTAATATCCCTAGTATGTGATGAAATTTTAGCTGGTAAATTAGACGACCAATTTCCTTTGGTTATCTGGCAAACAGGATCTGGAACACAATCCAACATGAATGTGAATGAAGTAATTGCAAATAGAGCGCATGAAATTTCTGGAAAAGTTATTGGTGAAGGAGAAAAAACCATTCAACCAAATGATGATGTAAATAAATCGCAATCTTCAAATGATACATTTCCAACTGGAATGCACATAGCTGCTTATAAAAAAATCATAGAAACTACCATTCCAGGGATTGAACAGTTAAGAGATACTTTAAAGACAAAATCTGAGGCATTTAAAGATGTTGTAAAAATAGGTCGAACCCACTTAATGGATGCAACTCCACTTACATTGGGTCAAGAATTTTCTGGTTACGTAGCACAATTAAACTTTGGTTTAAATGCTTTGAACAATACGCTAGATCACCTATCTCAGTTAGCTCTCGGAGGTACAGCTGTAGGAACTGGATTAAATACACCTGCTGGTTATGATGTGCTAGTTGCTAAATATATTGCAGAATTTACAGCAATGCCCTTTATAACTGCTGAAAATAAATTTGAAGCTTTAGCTGCACATGATGCTTTGGTGGAAACCCACGGAGCACTAAAACAAATAGCGGTGTCTTTAAATAAAATAGCCAATGACATTAGAATGATGGCTTCTGGCCCAAGGTCGGGAATTGGAGAATTGATAATTCCGGCAAACGAACCCGGAAGTTCTATCATGCCTGGAAAAGTAAATCCTACACAAGCAGAAGCAATGACCATGGTTTGTGCACAAGTCATGGGAAATGATGTAGCCATAACCATTGGAGGAACTCAAGGCCATTATGAACTAAACGTTTTTAAACCAATGATGGCGGCTAATGTCTTACAATCAGCTCAACTGATTGGAGATGCATGTATTTCTTTTGATTTGAATTGTGCAGTAGGGATCATTCCAAATCAAAAAAGAATAACTGAATTAGTAAACAATTCATTAATGTTAGTTACTGCTTTAAATACTAAAATAGGGTATTATAAAGCTGCAGAAATTGCAAACACGGCTCATTCTAATGGTACTTCATTAAAAGAAGAAGCTATCCGTTTAGGATACGTAACTTCAGAACAATATGATGAGTGGGTAAAACCAGCAGAAATGATTGGAGGATTAAAATAATTTGTATTCCATTTTAAATTTAAAAAAAGCTACACACTTGTGTAGTTTTTTTTTAAAATTAAAATTTAGAACAAAAAAAGGTACCGAAGTAGCGTGAGAGACCATTGTTATAGATTGTGTATGTTTGCTATAACGAATTAAACCATTTTATATGACTCAATTATTTATCAATATTAAAGAATTAGTCCAGGTTAGAGATGCTGCAATAAAAAAAGTTTCCGGTATAGAAATGAAAAATTTACCAACTATTAAAAATGCTTTCTTACTTGTTAAAGATGAATTAATTTTTGATTTTGGTACCATGGATAAAATCCCTGATTTATCTGTTGATGAAATTATTGACTGTTCCGGTAAAATAATTCTTCCTAGTTGGTGCGATTCTCACAGTCATATTGTTTTTGCTGGTAATAGAGAACATGAATTTGTAGACAGAATTAAGGGGTTATCTTATGAAGAAATTGCAAGGAATGGTGGTGGAATATTAAATTCTACAAAAAAATTAAAAGAAACCTCAGAAGAGGGTTTATATGACCAATCTGCTAAAAGGTTGAAAGAAGTTATTGCTTTGGGAACTGGTGCAATCGAGATAAAATCTGGTTATGGATTAACTGTTTCTTCTGAATTAAAAATATTACGAATAATCAATAGGCTGAAAAACAACTTTGATACTCCAATCAAAAGTACTTTTTTAGGAGCTCACGCCGTTCCCGAAAAATTCAAGAATAATAAAGCAGCATATATTGATTTAATAATTGAAGAAATGCTTCCTAAGATTGCGAAAGAAAATTTAGCAGATTTTATAGATGTATTTTGTGAAACGGGTTATTTTTCAATTGATGATACTAAGAAAATTCTAACTGCAGGAAAAAAATATAATCTAATACCAAAAGTACATGTAAACCAATTCAATAGTATTGGTGGAATTGAAATTTCCTCAAAAAACAATGCTTTATCTGTAGATCATTTAGAGGTCTTATCCGATCGTGATTTAGAGGTTTTAAAAGAATCAAATACCATACCCGTAGCACTTCCCTCCTGTTCTTTTTTTTTAAGTATTCCTTATACTCCTGCTAGAAAATTAATGGATAATGGCTTGGCTATGGCCATAGCGTCGGATTACAATCCAGGCTCATCCCCCTCTGGAAATATGAATCTAGTTGTTTCTTTAGCTTGTATAAAAATGAAAATGACTCCTGAAGAAGCCATTAACGCGGCAACTATAAATGGCGCATATGCTATGAATTTATCTGAAAAAGTAGGGAGTATTACAAAAGGTAAAATTGCAAATTTCTTCATACTAAAAGACGTACCTAGTTATCATTTTATTCCTTATTTTTTTGGTAGTAATCGGATTAATGCTGTCTATTTAAAGGGGAAAAAAGTTCACTAAATACGGTGCTTATTAATTACTTATTAGATTTTAAAAAACGGATTATCTTTGAAATGATACCATTTTTTTGATCATTTTCATCAGCACCATAACCATAACCATAGCCATAGCCGTATCCATAGCCATAACCGTAACCATATTTCTTTTTAGAAAAATCATTTAATACATAACTAATATTGGTTACTTCTTTATTTTTATACTTATCCTCAATCATTTTCATCATACCTTTCTCAGAATAGTCCTGTCTTACAACATAAATAACTGCGTCAGAAAATTTAAACAGCTCTAAAGCATCAGAAACCAATCCTACTGGAGGAGTATCAATAATAATATAATCGTAGGTATCTTTGAGTATTTCAATCATCCTGTTTGCCTTTTCATTTATAAGAAGTTCAGAAGGATTAGGAGGAATTGGTCCAGATAAAATAAGGTCAAAATTTGGAATTTTAGTTGAAATAATAATTTCATCTAAACTCTTTTGATTGATCAAGTAATTTACAACACCAATGTCATTAGGTAAATCAAAATCATCATAGATTTTAGGTTTTCTTAAATCCAAACCAATTAGGACTGTTTTCTTACCGCTCAAAGCAAATACGGTTGCAATATTTACAGAGATCATTGTTTTTCCCTCACCACCCACTGAAGAAGTTAAAATAATAGTTTTAGAATTACTATTTTTTGACTCTTTAAACATGAATTGAATATTCGATCTAATAGCTCTAAAAGATTCTGAAATTACTGATTTCGGCTTGTTAAAAACTACTAAATTATTATCTTCTTGATTTCTACCCACAACTCCTAGAATAGGAATAGAAAACTTTTTCTTAATCTCTTCAACTGTGTGAATTTTTTTATCAAAAAGGGTCCTTATTAATACATAAAATAGCGGTAGAGCAAACCCAAACATCAACGCAACTATATAATTAAACTTAGGTTGAGGATAATGAGGGCCATTTCCAATATCTTTCGCTTTATCTATAATTTTAATGTCAGATACATTCGCAGCAATGGCAGTTCCAGCCTCATAACTTTTTTGTTTTAAATAATTATAATTGGCCTCTGATATTTCAAAATTTCTTTTGTATTTTAACAAACCTTGTTCTCTCGAAGGTATATTTTTTAATTTTGAATTTGAATTCTGTAACCTTTTATTTAGCTTCTTTATTTTATCATTGTTTATGATTTTTAAATTTGAAATATTTTCCAATAAATTAGTTTCTACTGCAGTAATTTCATTATTTAAGATGTTTAAACTAGGGTGATTTTCAGTAACTACATCTTTTAAACGCTCTCTAATAGTTGACTTTTGAATAAGATTTATGATTTCTTGTGATATTTTTACGTCTTGAATTTTTATTAAAGCAGGAACAGGAACTCCATCTAAATATTCTTGATGAGTTAAAATATATTTTTTTAACTTGTTTAAGTAATCAATGTAATTTAATAGGTCTTTCTTCTCTTTTTCTATTTCTATAATTTCCTCAAAGGTTTTAGATCCCTCAAGAGATAAATTAAAAATATTATTCTCCTCCTTGTAGAATCCCAGTTCTTTTTCTATATTATCAAGACTATTCTTTTCTTTTTTAAATAAGTGATCAATCCACTTTTTAGTTTTTTTAGCATACAATATCTTTTGATCTTGTTTAACTTTATCAAGAATTTTCACTGTTGAATTCAAATAATCAACGATTCTTTTTTTATTGGGTCCTTGCTGACTTAATTCTATGATAGAAGAACCAACACTCACTTCCTTAACAAAAATCTGTTTATATTTCGCAACAGTACCGTCAAAGGGTTCAAACCTTATAAAGTAAATTTCTCCAATTTTAAAATCATTATTTTTTTTGATAGAAAAATTAAAAAAAGGAGTACTTATGACTTCATCAATAGTATATTCCTTTGAAAACTTATTTTTTAAAATTAAATAATCAGAATAAGAATCCGTATCATAAGTTACTAGTTTGCAGTAATCTAAACCGTCAAAATCAACAGATAAATGAAACGTATTCTCTCCAGTAATTTCGATTTGAAAAATTTTACTGTACAGTTGAGGTTTGTTTGTTTTAAGATTGATCGAAAAAGGAGTATACCCATAAACATCCTTTAATCTGTACTTACCCTCTTTAAGGTAAGAAATGAAGAATTTTGTTTCTTTTACTACTTTTTCATTGTGAGACCTAGATCTTAAAATAGTTTGAATTGTTTGTATTTCATCACTTGCACCACCCCAATTAAAAGCAATATTAGTACCCGTTGAAAACAAAGGGTTCGTTTCTTCTTTTACCGATATCAAGGAACTTAATCGATACTGCTCTTCTAAAAATCCATTCATAAATTTAGCAATGATAATAGCAGTAATTACCGTGATTACAAATAATTTCCAATAATATAAAAGATATAAAATAAAAGATTTATAGTCTATATTTTCTTTGTTTTTAGAAGTTTTATTTTTTAAACCCATATAATTAAGTATTATTAATAATAAGCATTATAGAAGTGATCAATGTTATGATAGCAGAAACAGGAAGTAAACTATCGGTCCAGGTATTTAAAGAACTCTTTTTTGATGGAGTAATATTAATAATATCATTGTGTCTGATATAAAAAACTTCAGAATTAAAAGCATTCATAGTTGTTAAATCAATAAAAAATTTTTCTGTGCCAGAAATTGATCTTCTGATAACTTCTACTTGTTTTAGATTTCCATCTTTAGTAATGTCTCCAGAAATTGCTATTGCATCAATTATAGAGAGTTTATTTTGAGAAACAACCTGAACTCCTGGTTTAGAAATTTCTCCAATAATTGTGTATTTAATTCCAGATAATTTAACAGATACAAAGATATCTGAGCTTTTCTTTATAAACTTCTCTAATTCATTTTCAATTATTTTTCTTACTTCTCGAGTGGTGTAACCTAAGACATTAATAGGCCCTAAGTTTGGAATCCTAATAAGACCTAAATCATCAATAGGATAGTTTGAAAAATAACTATTTTTTGATGTTTGACTGCTAAAAATTTGAACTAAACTTTCATCATTAGAAGTAATACCAATAAACAACACGTCATTAACTTGTAATTTGTACGGTATGTTATTGATTCTTTTAATTTCTTTTTTCTGAAGTGAATCTCCTTGCAAGTAAATTGAGTTTTTGACAGATACACAAGAAAAAATATAGGGAAATATAAAGAATAACAGAAGGTGCTTTCTCATTTCAATATTTTCTTTTTCAAAACAAATATACCTTTAAAATATGGTATTCTATAATTTTTTTTATTTTCGCAGTAAATTAGAAAATGATCTCCATCATTAGAGAGTATATAAAGTTCATTTCAAAATCTTCAAACGAGCATGGAGTTCATTCTCCTTTTGTATATCATTTTGTAACCAATTGTTTGTATAAGAAAAGAAATAATGAGTTTCAAAAATTGTTTTTAAACTGTAAAAATCAGTTATTAAATAATAAAAAAACAATTACGGTAAAGGAGTTTGGAATTGGTAGTACCTTCTTTAAAACCAATAAGCGCTCAATTGCTAGAATTGCTAAAATTGCAGGAATTACAAATAAAAAAGCATCAATTCTAACTGATATAATTCATTATTTTAAACCATTAAATATTTTAGAACTAGGAACCTCTCTAGGTCTCAGCACCTCTTCCATTAAAATTGGAAATAAGAAGTCTAAAATAATTACACTTGAAGGCTGTCTGGAAACAAGTAAAATTGCACAACAATTATTTGATCATCAAAACTTTGATGGTGTTGATATAGTGATCGGTGATTTTGCAGAAACCCTTCCATTGACTGTTAAAAACAACCTATTCGATTTTATATATTTTGATGGAAATCACACAAAAAAAGATACATTAGATTATTTTGACTATTGCTTAACCACATTAACGAATGAATCTATTTGGATCTTTGATGATATTTATTGGAGCAATGAGATGAAGGAAACTTGGTCCTTAATTAAAAAACATCCAAAAGTAACTGTCACAGTAGATCTTTTTTACTTTGGAATTGTATTCTTCAGAAAAGAGCAAGCTAAGGAACATTTTAAAATAAGAGTTTAATACGTTCCTCGAGAATAAACTTTGTAACTTTGGTCTGTTCAATATTGAAATTTTAAAAATGAAAATATATACTAAAACTGGGGATACTGGCACAACTTCTCTGATAGGTGGAAAAAGAGTTAAAAAAAATAATCTGCGTATTGAAAGCTATGGAACTATAGATGAACTTAATTCATATATTGGTTTGATAAAAGATCAAGAAGGTATTGGAAATGGTGACAAAGATTCTTTACTTAAAATTCAGAATGAATTATTTACGATGGGTGCAATGTTGGCTACTGCTCCAGAAAAAGAAACTTTAAAAAATGGAAAAGAGAGACTCACAATTCCTAAAGTGAATGAACAATCAATCCTTTTTTTAGAAGATGAAATCGATAAAATGGATAAGAATTTACCTCAAATGACTCATTTTATCCTTCCTGGAGGTCATCAAACCGTGTCATTCTGTCACTTAGCTAGGTGTGTTTGTAGACGAGCAGAACGTTTAATCGTAGAATTAAATGATAAAGAAAAAGTATCAAATGAAATTCTTATTTACTTAAATCGACTTTCTGACTATCTTTTCACATTGGCACGAAAATTGACTAATGATATGCAGGTAGAGGAAATTAAGTGGATTCCTGAAAAAAAATAATACGTTCTTTTTTTTTCGATTTTAAATATTTTTTAATGATTGTATCGTAACCAATGCATTAATTTTTGATAGATAATGAAATTTAAATTTGTGACAATCGTAAATTTCTTAAAAAAGGCTTGCATAATTGCGTAAAAAAATTATTTTTGCACAAATTAAATAACTAAGAAATGTATTGGACGTTAGAATTAGCATCTTATTTAGCAGACGCACCTTGGCCAGCAACCAAAGATGAGTTGATAGATTACGGGATTAGAACTGGGGCACCGCTAGAAGTGGTAGAAAATCTTCAAGATATTGAAGATGAAGGCGATTCATATGACTCAATTGTTGAGATTTGGCCTGATTATCCGACCGAAGATGATTATCTTTGGAATGAAGATGAATACTAACTCTGCAAAAATATTAAGTCTCTAAAGAGGCTTTTTTTTTTCAATGAAAAGAAAAAATCGGGTTGAAAAAACTTGAATTCCAATAGAAATAACACAGTTATGTAAATAACTGAAAAACGAATAGATAATGAGTATTTTAAATTCAGTTATAAAGCTTTTTGTAGGCGATAAGCAACAAAAAGATTTAAAAGGACTACAACCAGTAATAGAAAATGTAAATAAATTCGAACTGGCTTTTTCTAAACTTTCTCATGATGAACTTCGTGATAAAACAAGAGCGTTTAAAAACAAGCTCAAAAATGCTACCAAAGAAGTTGATGATCAAATTGCAACGCTAGAAGAAGAAGCTAAAACTGCACAAATAGACCGACAAGAAGATATTTATGCAGAAATAGATACTCTAAAAGACGAAGCATACACTATTTCTGAAGGAATATTAATTGAAATTATGCCAGAGGCTTTTGCGGTAGTTAAAGAAACTGCAAAACGATTTGTCGAAAACGAAGAAATTGAAGTAACAGCAACTCCTTACGATAGAGAATTATCTGCAGAAAGAGAAAATATTACTTTAAAAGACGAGCTGGCTTATTGGTCGAATTCATGGGATGCAGCGGGAAAACCAATTACTTGGGACATGGTTCATTACGATGTCCAGTTAATAGGTGGTTCTGTTTTACATCAAGGTAAAGTTGCAGAAATGATGACTGGTGAAGGAAAAACATTAGTTTCTACCCTCCCTGTATACTTGAATGCTTTAACTGGAAATGGGGTACACTTAGTTACTGTTAATGATTACTTAGCAAAGCGAGATAAAGCCTGGATGGCTCCTATTTTTGAGTTTCATGGTTTTACGACCGATTGTATTGATTATCATCAACCAAACTCTGATGCACGGAGAAAAGCCTACAATGCAGATATTACATACGGAACAAACAACGAATTTGGTTTCGATTACTTACGTGATAATATGGCTAGTTCTAAAGATGATTTGGTACAAAGAACTCCAAATTATGCCATTATTGATGAAGTAGATTCTGTTCTAATTGACGACGCAAGAACTCCGTTAATCATTTCAGGAGCTGTACCTCAGGGAGATCAGCATGAATTTAACGAATTAAAACCATTAGTGTCTGATTTAGTTACTTTGCAAAAACAACACTTAGTAGGTGTTCTCGCTGAAGCTAAAAAATTAATCTCAGAAGGAAATGATAAGGAGGGTGGATTCCTACTTCTACGAGTGTACAGAGGTTTGCCTAAAAATAAAGCTTTAATTAAATTTTTATCACAAGAAGGAGTTAAACAGGTCTTGCAAAAAACAGAAAATTTTTACATGCAAGACAACAATAAATTAATGCCAGAAATTGATGAAGATTTATGGTTTGTCGTGGAAGAAAAAAATAATCAAATCGATTTAACAGATAAGGGTATTGCTGATTTATCTAAAAAAACGTCCAATGACAACTTTTTTATTCTACCGGATATAGGAGTTAAAATTGGAGAAATAGATACTTCAGAAATGAATTCTGAAGAAAAAGCATCACAAAAAGAAGAACTATACAAAGACTTTAATATTAAAAGTGAACGAATTCATACAATGAATCAACTTTTAAAAGCATATACTGTTTTTGAAAAAGACGTTGAGTATGTGGTAATGGAAAATAAAGTAATGATTGTTGATGAACAAACAGGTCGTATCATGGACGGTCGTCGTTATTCTGATGGATTACACCAAGCAATTGAAGCGAAAGAAAATGTAAAAATTGAAGATGCTACGCAAACCTTTGCTACTGTTACTTTACAGAATTATTTTAGAATGTACAGAAAGCTTTCTGGAATGACGGGAACTGCAATTACAGAAGCGGGTGAATTGTGGGAAATTTACAAGTTAGATGTAGTTGAAATTCCAACAAACAAACCGATTCAAAGAAACGATGAAGAAGATTTAATTTACAAAACAGCCCGTGAAAAATACCAAGCTGTTATTGAAGACATCGTAAAACTAGTAGCACAAAAAAGACCTGTTTTAGTTGGTACAACCTCAGTGGAAATCTCTGAATTATTAGGAAGAATGCTACAAATGCGTAAAATTCCTCATAATATTCTGAATGCAAAACTACACAAACGAGAGGCAGATGTTGTCGCTGAGGCTGGAAAGCCTGGGGTGGTTACAATTGCAACCAACATGGCTGGTCGTGGAACAGATATAAAATTATCTGAGGAAGTAAAAAATGCTGGTGGTCTGGCAATTATTGGTACCGAAAGACACGATTCTAGGCGTGTAGATAGACAGTTAAGAGGACGTGCAGGAAGACAAGGAGACGTTGGTTCTTCTCAATTTTATGTAGCTTTAGATGACAACTTAATGCGTTTATTCGGTTCTGACAGAATTGCTAAGATGATGGATAGAATGGGGTTAAAAGAGGGCGAGGTAATTCAACACTCTATGATCACCAAATCTATTGAAAGAGCACAAAAGAAAGTCGAAGAAAATAATTTTGGGATTAGAAAGAGATTGTTAGAGTATGACGATATCATGAACTCTCAACGTGAATTTGTTTACAAAAGAAGACGTCATGCATTGGATGGAAAACGATTGCAAGTAGACATCGCAAACATGATCTATGACACCTGCGAATCTATCATTAACTCAAACAAAAACGCTAAAGATTTTCAGAATTTTGAATTCGAATTAATTCGTTTTTCTTCAATGACATCTCCTTTTACTGAAGAAGAGTTTGGAGCATTGACTGAAAAAGAACTCACGAATAAATTATATGAATTTGTTACTGAACATTACAAAAATAAAATTGAAAGAAATGCTGTTTTAGCATTTCCTGTTATCAAAGATGTTTTTGAAAATGAAGGAGATCGCTATGAACGAATCGTAGTTCCTTTTACAGATGGAATTAAATCTTTACAGGTGGTCACAAACCTAAAGGAGGCTTATGAAAGTGATGGAAAAACCTTAATTACAGATTTCGAAAAAAATATTACGCTCGCCATTATTGACGAAAAATGGAAAGATCATTTACGTAAAATGGATGATTTAAAGCAATCGGTTCAAAATGCATCTTATGAACAAAAAGACCCCTTATTAATCTATAAATTTGAAGCCTTTGAATTATTCAAAGTCACTGTTGATCAAATAAACAGAGAAGTGCTATCTTTCTTGTTTAAAGGAGAGTTACCTACACAAGATAAAAATCAAATTTCTGAGGCACGTCAACAAAAAAGAGCGCGCTTAAATACAAGTAAAGCTTCTGTTCAAAACACTTCTGAACAAGCCATTCAAAACTCTAGACAACCATCTTCTGAACCTGTTGAAACTATCGTAAGAGAACAACCAAAAATTGGTAGAAACGAGAAAGTTACTATTAAAAATATCATGAGTGGTGAAGAAAAAGAAGTGAAATTTAAACAAGCAATTCCTTTAATTGAAAAAGGATCATGGGTTCTCATTCAAAAATAACCTAGTTTTAAAAAGCTTCAATAAAAAAACCGTTTAGAAATTCTAAACGGTTTTTTTAGTGAAGGATCACTTCGTTTTACTCTTTCATAAATTTTGTTACAAAATATCCTTCTTTAGAGAAAACCTTAATTAAATATAGTCCACTAGACAAGTCATCAACATGGATGTATTCTATATTTGAATGAACTACTTTTAACTTTTTACCAAGTAAAGAATAAATTTCAACCTTTTCTAGGGTTCTTAAGGGTGAATCTATATTTATAATACTTTTAGCAGGGTTTGGAAATAATCTAACTGATTGCATTAGTATGTTCTCTTCTATATTTAATGGACAATTATCACCCACCTTATATGAAAAATATTTTGTTACCGCTAACCCACCAGCAAAACCAAATTTACAAGCGTAACGAATGGTTTCTCCATTTGTAAAACCACCAACTGTTTTTGTAAACTTTTTTCCACCTGCATTGTCCATTTGAATTTCTCCAAAAGGAGTTTGTTTCCATAAGTATGCTACAACACCAGTTTTATCTGTATCTAGCAACTCAAAAGTAAACTTTACGTTGGTTCCAATTGTTTCAAAATTATAAGAATATCCCGAACTAAAAGCGCCTTGCTGAGCTTCTCCAGATGAACCAGAACAGGATGTGTTGGTATCCTCTGTCGTAGTTGCTTGAAGAACTATTGAATTGTTAGACGCAGCATTCCCGATCATATCTTTTGCATTTACATTAAATGTATATGAGGTTTCAGGAGTTAGATTATTGATGATTAAAGAGGTTTCAACACCAGAATCTCCTTTTATATCCTGTGAACTTGAACCATACAAAACGGTATATACAACACTACCAGAATCATCTGTCGCATTTAATAAAATTTCGATAGATCGAGATGTTTTACTTCCAATACTAGCTGTAAAATTCTCAGGAGCTTCCTCATCTGCACTACTTCCAGAGCAATCATTTCCTACAACATAACTAATATATTTAGTCACAGCCATTCCTCCAGCATAGGCAAACTTACAGGCATATGAAATGGTTTCTCCAGTAGTTAAACCTCCCAATGTTTTTTTAAATTTTCGCCCTCCTATATTTTCCATTTGAGTTTCTCCAAAGGGAGACTGCTTAAATAAATAGGCAACGACTCCAGGTTTATTATCTAACAGTTCAAAGGTTACTGAAACAGAATTCCCAACAGTTTCGTAAAGAACCGTATACCCTGTTGAAAAGGATCCTTCTGACGCTTCACTGGAAGCCTCTGAACACGATGTAACTTTCACTACAGAAATATTCACCGTTTGGGAAGTTCCTTGTCCGGAATTGTTATCTGTTACAATCGCTTTTATTTCGTGGGCACCAACATTGGCATCTGTCCAAGTATACTTATATGGTGAAGTAGTATCTTCTCCTAGTTTAGTGTCTCCATCATAGAATTCTACTTTGGAAATTGTTCCATCTAAATCGGATGCTGAAGCAGAAATTACAATGTCTGTACCTTGAGCAAAAGATTGATTATTTGTTGGAGATGATAGGGTTACAGTAGGGTTAGAATTTGAGGTTTGTTGCACTAAAACCAGTACCTCATCAGCAGCTGTGTAGGTTCCATCAGCTACCGTTAATTTTAACTTATAGACACCCTCTTCTAAATTCGTAATTGTTGGAGATTCCAAACTATCATCATTAAAAGTAATTACAGAGGGCCCATAAATTTGTTCCCAATTATATGTAATCGCCTCTCCCCCGGGATCATTACTCAAAGAACCATCTAATATTGCTGTAGTTTCTGGCATAATAACAACAACATTATCACCTGCATCTGCAACAGGAGGAACATAGCCTAATGGCGCATTGTAAGTAAAATTCAATTTCCCTAAATTAAATTCACCATTAGTAATTACCAACCTCACAATATGTTTTCCTTTGGTAAACTCTATGTTATTAATTGTTTTACTCGCCCAACTATCCCAGCCACCTGAACTAGGAACACTGATATTTGAACTAATCTTAGTCCCATCGATTTCTAGATAAAAAGGACCACCTCCATTAGAGTTTGCAGAAGCATACCGAAAATTTAAATTATATTTTCCAGAAGTTTCAACCTCTACAGTATATTCCAACCACTCCCCTTTTGTTAACCAACCAATGTTTTTCCCTTCAGAGTTGTCAGAAACTGCATCAACATATTCTTGGGTTCTGTAATCTCCTTCATTATTTAGAGAAGAATCTAAATAGGCAATATTTTGCCCGATAGCTCCCTCAAAAACATCGTAATTTCCTGGCTCTATGATTCCTGGTATTGCAAATGGAGTTCCTAAAAATGGCGCTTGCTCTCCTACTTGAACTTTGATAATATTAGAAACATTAAAGTTGGATCCTTGGTATACTTTTGCATAGATTCCATGAACACCAACGATTAGATTTTTGGCTTTCAACCCAAAAGGAGCTTCCGATTTAGAACCGATTAAAGTGGTTCCGTCGTAAAAGTCAACTTTTGTAACACCCGTTCCTGAAGTGGTAAGGGTTAAATTTACACTCCCATTTACATAGGCTTGATTGAAATCTGAACTGATGACCCCAGAAACAGTTGCGTCTCTATTGGTTGCCATTTTATTTGCAGGAACGACCAACTGAAAACCATCAGAATACGTGACTGTAATTTCTGAATCTGAATAATTATGAGCTACATAGGTAGTGACTCCATTTTGTTTAAAAACGGAGGCAATAGGGTAATTTGCAGTAATTGAAGCGTCTATAACCCCCATTGCGTTTACAGAATGTAACCAATGATATGTTTGCGCATCAGAAATACCAAACTTTAAATTTCTATTTGGATAGGCATTGTATAAATTTACAGCCTCTTGAGGATTTGTAAATGACAAATATTTCCAATAGGTATCATGCCATAAATTATCATTATCCTCCTGGCTTAAAACACCTGTCTTTGAAGTAATTTCATTCCACAATTTTGTAGAATATTCTTGATCATGTCCCAAATAGAAAGAACCTCCATGAATTGGATACATTTCTATACCATAAGAGGCAGCAATATCTGAGGTCCAAAAGGTTCCATTATCATAAGAATTCCCCCAGACTCTAGAAACCAAACTATATTGCTGATTTGATTGAAAGTTACGCTCATACACATCAAACCAATATTCTTCAATAGCTGTTTGTTCTGTGGTATAAATATAAATTCCTAAATCTCTAATAGAGGTATTCTCTGTAATGGTTCCCCAGTGTATTAATGAAGAGGCAAACTGCATGCTTTCAGAAGTAGATTCTTGGTCATTTCCTTGTGGAAAACTAGCAAACCCATTGGCCCAACTATGACCTGCATACGGACTGAAATTTCTCAAAAACGGAAACTTTGTGTCATTCCTATCGGTTGAAGCTGCATCTCTAATTAAAAGATTGATCATCTCACCCCATTTAGACGACCATCCTGGCTCAAATTGCTCCATAAAAGCAGCTGCATGAATAAAATAACCCCAGTGAAAATGGTGATCATTAATATTATTATCTTGTCCATGACCTGAAGGATACCCCAACAAAGCAGACCAAGTGTTGTTATAGTAAAATAAAAAAGCTTTTTCCCCTGATTGGTATTTCAACCAATCTTCCAAACGCTCTTTTAGAGTTGCGATCATTTTATCTCTGGCTTCAACATTACCTGTCTGATCTGCAATTCTTGCTGTTTGAACCAAACGATTCATTACCTGACCTTCATTATAAGAATCTGTCCATTCTGCCAAACCATCATTTTCTATATTGGCAATTTTAGCATTCATCTCAGATGGATCAAATCCATTACTGTAATTTGCCAGGTAGGGAATTGTTGGTAAAATTCCTTTGAACGTATTTTCAACCGTAAAACTGTTCCCTTCTAACATTTTTAACTCACCTCTCACAGAACTATAGGAGTAACTACTAGGTACGGGTGAATTTGAAGTTAAATTATACCATTGATGAGGTAACAACCCTAATAACATATTGGTATTGGTACCTTCTTTGACATCTGTTGTAACTTCAAAATTGGTAGTTAATTTAGAGCTTTCCTCATCATAATTCCACGAAGAACTTGTATTGGAAGGAAATATATATGCATATTTTTTTAATTCTTGAGCGACTGCAGAAACATTGCTAGTATTTTGAGGCAACATTACCATCGACCAATAATTTTTTCCATTTAAACTCGAAGTATAGGTGTTTCCTGAAGCAGACCAAGAACTTCCTGAAGGAGCGTAAAAAACAAAGTCTTGATTGTCTGAAGCATTTTGAACCGTTAATAATTCTCCTGAAATAGTAACATTCCCTGAGTTGATTTTAATTTCAACGACATCATTATCGTCCTTTTCAAAATAAAGAAAAGGCATCCCAATACCTGAGGTCGCTTTTAATTCATGGTTACTATCTTTCCAATTCATCGTAACCGTCCAATCTGAATAATCAGAAACAGTAGCTTTATTTGTGTTTAAACCTGTTAAACCCACTTCAATAGGAGCTGAATCTCCTATAACTCCCCAAGGAATATAGGTAACAATTAAACCCTTATTGGTGGTTTTCATTGTCATTGGATAATTAAACAAATTACCTGCATGATCTTCTTTCACCAATTTAGACCACCAATCATTGGTTGGTACAGGTTTCCCTTGAGCATTTCCGGACAGTTGTGGAACTCCAGAAGGAAATCCATTTCTACCAGCGCTATCGGCACCAGGATAAGAATTGGTATAACTACCATTTCCTACAGAAGTTGTTTGAGCCGTGTGAGACAAACTAAAAAATACTAATAAAAAAATAAATAAATTATATTTTGACATAAAGTAAAGTGTTAAAATATCAAAGTTTAGTGTTAATATACATGCTATAAAAATACGAATAACAAAAAAAAGTCTGAGATTTTAAAACACTACAATAGACATACATCACAAATAATTTTACTCTAAAACGACCATAAAAAAAAATCTGAGATTTTAAAACACTACAATGAACATACATTACAAATAATTTTATTTAAAAAAAATACCATACAAAACGAAAGAAAGATTCCTTTATAGAAACAGAAAGAAATTATTTAGTATGATAAAAAATGAATTAAAAAGCATCTTTACGAGTAATCTCTTGAGAATTATTTTCGATATGTTTTTTCATTATGATTCGTTTTTATAAAATTTCTTATGAGTTATTCTAAAATTATTTTCTTATTTAATGCACCCTCTACGGTTTCTAAATGAACAATGTAAACACCTTTCGCTAATCTTGGTAAAGAAATATCTCTCGTACCATTAGATTCAAAAACAGTATTTAATACTTGTCTTCCAAGAACATTAAATAATTTAACAGATGCTCTCCCTTGTTGTAAACCAACGATTCTTAAAGAATTATTTACTTTAAAAACACTTACATTGTCTAAACTAGCATCATTAATATTAAGAACACTTTGATTGGTATGAAGATAAAAACGTCCAACACCATTTATAGCTGATTCTGTAGTAAGTTTGTAAGATGCATTTAACGCATCTAAACGGATAAAGGTATTTTCTTCTCTGTCCTCTAAGAATATTTTAATACCCTCTGGTAGATTTTCTGAACTTGCAGAAAACTCTAAACTACTTCCAGATTCAGCAATGACACCTACAGGTATTATCATGTTTTGATACTCTCCTTTTGGTAAAGACTGAATTCCTAAGTTTCTTCCTGTTCCATTGGCTACTGCATGGGTATATAAAGAAAAGTCATTGTCAAAACCTCCAAAGATAGAACTGTCATATCCATTGTCAAAACCAGTGGTAGTTCCATCGATGTAATAAATAGATGCTGTTCTGCTTGCTTTTCCATTACTCAAGCTAAGCTCTACTTCTGGTTTAGCAACTGTTCTTTGAAAAGTATCCGCACTATGGCTTTGCATACTCTCCCTAATAACAAAACTACCTGAGGTATTTGCTGAGATAAAAAATGCTTGACCAGGTGCAATTTCTAGATCAGATCCAAGGTTCTTCTGAACATAAGATGATTGATCCCAAAGCCATACTGTTGATTCAGATAGTAAGTCACTATTATTAGTTAGACTCAACAATTCAGATACAGATACAGACGCTAGGTAAGGATTTCCTATTAGGTTATATCCATTGGTATTATTAGTTAACGGAATATTCACCACATCAGCATCATTAAATGTTCCTGTAAAAACAACATCTCCTGCTATGGCTAATTTTACTGAATGACCTTCTCCTTGATCAAGAACTCCTGAAACTGGAGTGCCAGATTGGTAGTAAGACCAAGCTTCTGTGGTATTGTTATAATCAGCAAAACCTACATTACTTCCACTACCTGTTGCAAAACCTGAAGTGTGTAAAAAAGTATCCTTGTATTGACCAACTACTGGTGAGGAAATTAAGTGCCAGTTGGTAGTAGGGATAGTTCTTGTATAACTAACGGTTCCTGTAATAGATCCATCTGAAATGATAGAAGCACCTGCTGCAATAGACATACTATTTACTGTTATATCTCCAGTAATATTTAACTCTGCATCTGAAGGAATTGTAATATCAGAGCTCGCACCAGGAATAACTCCTGAAGACCAGTTTGAAGCACTGGCAAAAACTCCATCTGTTCCAATCCATGTAGGATTTTTCCAAAAATAAATATTGTCTAAATATACAGTTCCATTACCTACTGTTTTAGTTTGAATTAAAGCCGATAAATCTACACCTGCAAAATGTGTTAATGGTATATCAACGCTTACCCATTTCCCTAACTCAAATTCTGACGAACCTACAAGGTTGTATAAAATTTCTGTTCCACCACCTATTAAGTAAAAATCAAGAGCAGTAGCATCAATTGTATAAAAATCCAAATGAAGATATTCCATAGAAGATACATCTGTAGTAGCTAACAACATACCTTGATAGTTAAGATTTGCATACTTTAAAATGTTGTCTTCTAAACTAACTGCATATTCTGAAACTTGTGTACCTTGACCCCATTGTGGGTTTAGATCTGTAAATATGTTCGAACTATGATAGACATTACCATACACAGAGATTACATCTGCAATTGCTTTTGTAGGCGTTGGCGCTGAAGTTGATGGAGTTTCCTCTGCATAAAAAATCGTATAAATTTTATCAGCACCAACACTTGGGGTTACCGTTATTGTTGCACTTCCAGGAAGTGTTGTTGCAGGAGAAATGACAGCCGTAGAAGCACCCTGTGTTGGGGTTGCATCTAATACTGGAATATCTCCAACTACTGATCCGGCAGCTAGTCCTATTGTATAGTCTGTTGTTGCTGGGTTAAAGCCTGTGATTTCAACACCACCAGATGTTATAGTAGATAGTGTAGCATCTGAAGCAGCATCTGATGGATTTTTCCAAAAATAGACATTGTCTATGTAAAAGGAATTAGTATTACCAACAGCGGAAAAAACAAGTAAATTAATGTTGGTCAAATCTACACTATAATCTGTTAAAGGAATAGTAATTGTTTGCCAAGAACCTGTTGTAACTGATCTTTCTTCTTCCTGATCAGCAACACCCGGTGATTCTAATTTTAACTTAAAACTAGTTACGTCAGAAGCCCAATAATCAAAACTAATATATTGCATTCCTGAAGTACCAACATCTATAGAAGCAGATGGTGATATTCCTGCATAACCTGAACTAGTGTATGTTTTAACAGCATTATTTGAGATAGTCTCTTCAGTTCCACCTGTCATTAGAGACCAACCTGTTCTCCATGTTGACATAGCGATATCAGTATAAGCATCACTAAATAGAGAAATAACATCAGCAGCTGAAGATGTAGGTGCATTTGGCGCATCGCTTGGTTTCGTTTGCTCTATATAATAAATTGTATAAACTTTGGTAGTAAAATCCCTTGAAGTTACCGTTATTTCAGCGTTTCCAGGAAATTGAGTTGCAGCAACAATATTTTCCGAGGAAGAAATTTGGGTTGGTATTGCAGTTAATACAGGTATATCCCCAACAACTGATCCAGCAGCGAGTTCAATTGTATAACTAGTTGTTGATGGGTGAAAACCAGAAATTTCAGCACCTCCTGAAGTTATTGTTGATAGTGTGGCATCTGATCCAGGTCCTGGAGCAACTACTAGTTCTGTTATGTTATCTACATAGGTTGTAGTTACAGCAACAGCTTCATAACCATCATTTAATTTTTTTAGTGGAAAAAAGAGAAGTCGAGCATAGACCGCATCTGATGCTGCAGAACTATTATCAGCTCCATCAGTAAAAACAAAAGTTAATGTTTCCCAACCATTTCCTGTATGAGATTTCTCCGAAGCAGAAGCGGTAAGTCCTGTTTCATCAACTTTAGCTAACATTACAAAAGCTGAAGTAGAATATACATCTACAGATACTCTTTTTTCACTTGTAGTTAAATTAATAGCCGTAGTTAAAGTCGCTTGAGCATTTTGCCATGGCTGACCTGTTGTGGAGGTAATAATTTTTAAAACATTACCTCTTGTTCCGTTCGCTTCTGGGTCAGAAACGACAGTCGCTGAAGTAAGACCTTCATCGGCAACAAGTGAATATGTGGCTGGATTTGACTCGAAATCCTCCAGTAGTGTTTGCGAATGTCCAACTGTAAAGTACAATAGGGACAAAATTAATAATGTAATTTTTTTTAATGTGATTGGTTTTAGTTAATAAGTAAAATTTTCGATTTATAAGTATAAAAAACTTTCTTTTTAATAAAACTTTCACAACCAATACAAAAAACATACAAAAAACATACAAAAAAATTAAATAAGCTCATATTAATCTTTTTTCGCAAGCTATATCTTAATACATTCTCTCAATGGATTAAGAATTTGAGATAATAATATTGGTAATGTTGAGGTAATAATCTAGTAATGTTTGGGTAATGTTTGGATTATGTATGGTTAATTTAGAACACAAAAGAGTTAAAAATGGACATATTTTAAAAAAAAACTACAATAAACTCATTTTTATAGTTTATGTGTATTTAAAAACAATTTGTAGGATACTTAAAACAAGGTATCCATCTGCAAATATTGCAAAAACTCTTTTTTGGTTTCTTTTTCTTTAAATTTCCCACCAAATTCTGAAGTTACCGTAGAACTTTCTATGTCTTTAATCCCTCTGGAGTTCACACATAAATGTTTTGCATCAATCACACAAGCAACATCTTGGGTTCCCAAAGCTTCTTGCATTGCTTGAACTATTTGCATTGTTAGACGCTCCTGAACTTGTGGTCTTTTAGAAAAATACTCTACAATTCTGTTCATTTTAGAAAGTCCAATTACCGTACCGTTAGAAATATAGGCTACATGAGCCCTTCCTATAATTGGTAATAAATGGTGTTCACAGGTAGAATACAAAACGATATTCTTTTCTACTAACATTTCACCGTAATTATAGTTGTTTTCAAACGTAGAGGCTTTGGGCATATTTTTAGGATTCAATCCCATAAATAGTTCGTTTACAAAAGCTTTCGCAACTCTTTTAGGAGTTCCTTTTAAACTGTCATCGGTTAAATCCATCCCTAAAGTGTTTAAAATATCTTTAACACTTTCTTGGATTTTTTCAATTTTCTCTGAGTCCGAGATATCAAAAGCATCTTCCCTTAAAGGATTTTTTGCTGATGTTGCAATATGATTATCACCAATTGCCTCTAATCTTTCTTCATTCATTTTGCTGTCTAATTCAAACATTTCATTCTTAATTAAGTTGCAAATTTACGTGTTTACAACGTATTATTCATAAATAATAATCGATAATAACTTAAAAATTTTCTTTTTTATTGTTCTAACTTGTTTACTAATTCTGTTAAAGAATGGTCTGATTGTTCTCCAGAGAGGCTATTTTTTAAGGTAAAAATATTGTTTTCTACTTTAGAAACAACAAATTCGATCTCTCGATTAGCTACATACTTCCATTGTCGTTTTTGCTGCTTATTACTCTCTGCTAAATCTGGATAAAACTCTGACTTAATATGATGTTCACGCAAATACGTAACAGCTTTCATAATGGATAAATCTTTGGTTTTATCAAAATTTAAGAAAATGACTTTTGGTTTTGGGAGAGATACTTTTTGAAACAACCCTAATTCTTCTAAAACCAAATAAATACGATCCAATCCGAAAGAAATCCCTATACCAGAAACATCCTTCAAGCCGAAAACACCTGTTAAGTCGTCGTATCGACCACCCCCTCCAACAGAGCCCATTTTTACACCTTCAGGAGGAGCTACTTCAAAAATAGCACCCGTATAATAATTTAAACCTCTGGCAAGAGTTACATCTACTTCTAAATTGGCAGATTGCAACCCTAAATCATTCATCGAGTTAATTATGAAATACAATTCCCTTACCCCTTCTAACCCCTCTTTGGAGTTTGCTAACATCCTTTCTAAAGAAGCTAATTTATCTAAATTAGATCCAGAAAAATTGAACAGAGGTTGTACTTTTTTTATGGCTACTTCAGTAATTCCCTTGGAAATCATTTCGTTTACTACGCCTTCCTCCCCAATTTTGTCTAATTTGTCTAAAGCGACTGTAAAATCGATGAGTTTATCTTGAGCTCCGATCACTTCGGCAATACCAGAAAGTATTTTTCTATTGTTTATCTTGATTGTTGTTCCTAATAAACCTAATCTACTAAAAACAGCATCATATAGCTGAACAAACTCTACTTCTTGCCACAAAGATTTACTTCCGACTACATCTGCATCACATTGAAAAAACTCTCTAAAACGTCCTTTTTGAGGTCTATCTGCTCTCCACACGGGTTGTACTTGATATCTTTTAAAAGGAAAAGAAATGTCATTTTGATGTTGTACCACATAACGTGCAAAAGGAACTGTTAAATCGTAGCGCAATGCTTTTTCAGAAATTTGAGAAGTTAACTTTAAGCTATCTCTTTTAGTTAAGAGGTTTTCATCTGCTTTTTTTAGAAAATCTCCAGAATTTAAAATCTTAAAAATAAGTCTGTCTCCCTCTTCACCATATTTACCCATTAAAGTAGCGGAGTTTTCGAAACTTGGGGTCTCTATAGGTTGAAATCCAAAAATTTCAAAGGAGGCTTTAATCGTATTCATAATAAAGGTTCGATTTGCTACTTCTATTGGAGAAAAATCTCTCGTTCCTTTTGGAATGCTTGGTTTCATGTAAATAATTATGAATTAAAATTCTATGTCCTCAAGAGCGATTTTGAATGTACGTCTTTAGTTTAATCTAGCAGTTTCCATTGATTTTTATAAATAAATCATTACTAAACATACTCAGATCAAAAAACTAAAAAAATACACTCCTAAAAAAACGCCATTGAACTTCATTGGCAAATATCGTAAAAAAGTTATAATTTTTTAGAAGTTGTAATGGATTTATTTCTTTTCTTTAAACTATACAAAGAGGCGTTTAATTCAAAACCCAACAGGAGAATGATCGCATTTAACCACACAAATAACATTAAAATCAAAAGAGTCCCAATGGAGCCATACAACTGATTGTATTGTGCAAATTTTATAACATAAATTCCAAATAAGTAAAATGTAAATAAAGTAACAACTGTGGTTAAAATGGCGCCAGCAGAGAAGAATTTTGTTTCTTTTCCTTGTTTCGTCCCATACCTAAATAATAAAGAAACTATCGTAAAAATCATCACTAAAAAGAGACTGTTTTTACCCAAATAAAAGAGGTTTAAATCACTTGTGTGCAACCAACCTGTTTCATCAATTTTAGACAATGCTACCTGATATAAAATGAGGAGCGTAACAGTTATTATTAAGAATAAAGACATTAACAAAGAAACTCCCAAAGAAATAAAATAGGCTTTGAAAATATTTCTTACATCTGTCACATGATAGGAATATTCAAAACCTCCAAAAATTGCATTGACTCCATTGGTCATTAAAAAAATAGACCCTAAAAAACCGAAAGACAATAAGCCACCGTAGGGATTATTAATGATATCCAAAATTACAGTATTCACAGCTTCAAAAGTTTGTGGAGGTAAAACTTCTTTAATAAAAGAAAATAAGCCATCCTGAAATCCCTCTATAGGAATGTAGGGTATTAATGTTAAAATAAAAAGTAGGAATGGAAAAACAGCCATGAAAAAGCTAAAAGCTATTCCTCCTGCTCTTGATGTCAATGCTCCATTAACAATACCAATAATGTATAGTTCCAATAGGTCATACAAAGACATGCCGTTTAAACCTGGAATTTTAATTTGTTTCCCAAGCAACACCAAGCTTTTTACAACAGGGGTAGTTTCTAAGCTATTTTTTATTTTTTTTGACATTAAATTACTCTATGACAATCTTATAATTATTTAACAATCCAGAAATATTCTCCTTCCGGTACTTTCCTCCTTTTAATTTATTGTTTTCCGGATTAATCGTAAAATTAAAAGCGGTTCTAAAATCTGACTTTTCCAAATTAGAGCTATCAAAAATGGCTCCTGTCAAATCACAACAATCAAAAACTGATGTTGTTAAAATTGTTTCAGTAAAATCTACTTCTTGCAAATTACAACTTATAAATCGTGTCGAAGGAATTTTTAATTGAAAGAAAGACGAAAAACTTAATTGACATTCCTTAAATGAAAACTGTAATAAAAAAGGATCACATTCATGAAATTTTAACCCGATCATTTTACATTTATAAAAACCAACCTCTTTAAAAGCAGTCTCTTTTATTTTTGCGTTGCTAAAGTTACAGTCTATAAACTCAACTTCTACAAATTCAAATTTAGAGATATGACTATTTTCAAAATTACAATTTATAAATCTGCAATGATCATATTCACCCTTATTGATTCTAGTTCCGGAAAAATCTATATTTTTATATTCTTTATTTTCAAAATAATTATCCATAAATGATCTCGCTATTTTTTGACTCGTATATTTATTTTTATGTGTATGAAGGTTCGTTCAAAAAAGTAATAATAAAAACCTAATGACCACTAATTACCCTTTGTGTTAGGCATTATATATTCTATTTCTTCTCAAAAACGACACCTCTGTTGCTCTGTCTCATATAATAGGGTAAAAATAGTAATTCATAATTCATATTTCATAATTTTGTATCATGAAAATTAAATTACTCGCCATCGGCAAAACAGATCATAAACACTTGATTGAATTAATCAATCAATATCAAAATCGACTAAAACACTATATAAAATTTGAATTAGAGATAATTGCTGATATCAAAAATGTTAAAAATTTAAGTGAAATTCAGCAAAAAGAAAAAGAAGGTCAACTCATCTTATCAAAAATACTACCTACAGATCAACTGATTTTATTGGATGACAAAGGAAAACACTTTACCTCTATTGAATTCTCTGAATATTTACAAAAGAAAATGAATACCGGTTTAAAACAGTTGGTATTTGTTATTGGAGGACCCTATGGTTTTTCTGAGGAGGTATACAAGAAAGCAAATGGTAAAATTTCACTATCAAAAATGACCTTTTCCCACCAAATGATTCGTTTATTTTTTATTGAGCAACTATACAGAGGATGTACTATTTTAAAAAATGAACCGTATCATCACGAATAGTTATGTCAAACTGATTTTTTCTTTTCTGACATAAAAAATCAAGGAACTAAAAACTTTGTAACTTTGTAAACCCATTTTTAAAAAAAATTCAACATTATTATGAAACTTGTTTTTGCAACAAACAACCCAAACAAACTCAAAGAAGTACAAGAAATGTTACCTAATACAATTGAACTTCTGAGTTTAAGTGATATTAATTGCTATGATGAAATTGACGAAACCGAAATGAGTCTAGAAGGGAATGCAACCTTAAAAGCAGATTATATTACCCAAAAATATGGGTACGACTGTTTTGCAGATGACACTGGTTTAGAAGTAGAAAGCCTAAATGGAAAACCTGGTGTATATTCTGCCCGTTTTGCAGGAGAGCCCAGTAACTCTGAAAATAATATGCAAAAATTATTAACCGAATTAAAAAATAAATCAAATAGAAATGCCCAATTTAGAACAGCCGTTTCTTTAAATATAAATGATGCTAATTTTCTTTTTGAAGGGATTTGCAAAGGCGCTATTTTAGAAAAAAAACAAGGAGAAAAAGGTTTTGGATACGATCCAATTTTTAAACCCGAAAATAATACAAACTCATTTGCAGAAATGTCTTCAGAAGAAAAAAACATCATTTCTCATAGAGGTATTGCTATTAAAAAATTAGTCTCTTTTTTATCATCCTATAAAAAATAGATCATAAGAATAAATAGGACATTATGGAGCAAAAAAGATTCACAATACATTTTATTTTTTTATCAGTTTTACTGATCATTTTGTTCTTTATAAATATCAGTTTAGGCTCTGTTGCAATTCCATTTAAAGAGTTATTTAACAGTCTTTTTGGAGGGGACATCTCGAAGGAAAGTTGGGAAATCATAATTGTAAATTTTAGAATCCCTAAAGCGATTACAGCTATTTTAGTTGGTTCTGGTTTGTCGGTTTGTGGATTATTAATGCAAACACTTTTCAGAAACCCCTTAGCAGGTCCATTTGTTCTTGGTATTTCCTCTGGTGCAAGCTTAGGAGTTGCTATTTTAATTTTAGGCTCCTCTGTTTTTGGAGGCTTTTTATTATCTACCTCAATCTCAAATTGGTCTTTGCCGATTGCGGCAAGTTTGGGTTCTTTCTTTGTATTATCAGCTGTAATTATTGCTGCAAATAAAGTTAGAAACACCATGTCCATTTTAATCATTGGGTTAATGTTTAGCTCTTTGACCTCTGCAATAATTAGTGTTCTAGCTTACTTTAGTGAAGCTTCTCAAATTCAGCAATACTTATTTTGGAGTTTTGGAAGCCTGGGTAATTTATCATGGGAAGAATTACAGGTTTTTATTAGTATCTATTGCATTGGTATGATAGGAACTATCTTCCTTATAAAACCCTTAAATAGCTTTTTACTAGGTGAAAATTATGCAAAAAGTTTGGGAATAAATATAAAGAAAAATAGAAATATTATCCTTTTAATTACAAGTATTGTAACCGGGGTAATTACAGCCTTTTCCGGTCCAATTGCGTTCATAGGTTTGTCAGTTCCTCATATTGCAAGAATGTTTTTTTTAAGTTCTAATCATAAAATACTGTTACCAGCGGTTGCAATAATTGGCGCGATTGTTTTGTTAATTTGTGATGCTGTAGCACAACTTCCAACAAGTGAATTTACACTTCCAATAAACGCAGTTACCTCACTATTCGGAGCACCTATCGTAATTTGGTTGTTGGTAAGAAAAAAGAAATTATTTGTATAAATGGAAAAGTTCAAAAAAAATACAATTCTTGCAGCACAAAATCTATCTGTAGGATATCCGCTAAAAAAGGATTTTAAAGTCGTCGTATCAGATATCAATTTAGAAATTGAAAAAGGGAAACTAATTACAGTACTTGGTAAAAATGGGATCGGAAAATCAACCCTATTAAGAACCTTTTCTAGAGTTCAAACAGCTATTTCCGGAAAGGTATTACTTCAAGGAAAAAACATAGAAAAACTTACCCAAAAAGAACTCTCTACACAATTAAGTTTGGTATTAACTGAACGCTTACCAGAAAGTCAATTGACAGTTTACGAAATAATTGCATTGGGTAGACAACCCTATACAAATTGGATTGACAAACTCTCTACTACTGATCTCGAAAAAATAGAGATGGCCATTCATCAAACAGAAATTGAACATCTTAAAAATAATCGTTTTTATGAATTAAGTGATGGTCAACTTCAAAGGGTTTTGATTGCCAGAGCACTGGCACAAGACACCGAAATTATTATTTTAGACGAACCTACCGCTCATCTAGACATGCAGCATACTATTAAAATATTTTCTTTGTTAAAAAAACTCGTTTCGGAAACACAAAAAACAGTTATCTTATCAACCCATGAAGTGAATTCAGCGATTCAATTGGCTGACGAAATACTACTTTTAACACCTGATACCTATCATTTTGGTACTACGAGTGAATTTATTCATGCAAATACATTTGAAACTTTGTTTCCTGGAGAACTAATTACCTTTAACAAAAATATACAGCAATTTATAATGAACAAAAACTCTTTTTAATCGATGAAAAAAATACTTAATATTGCTATCGCTATAAGTTTTATGGCTTGTAATACTTACAAAGGCACCTCAGATAAAAACACAAGCACAGAGGAAGTTGTAACATATGCCGAAACAATTACCTCCAAAGATTTAAGCAAACACTTATTCATTTATGCTTCAAATGAATTTGAAGGAAGGAACACCGGAGAACCTGGACAAAAAAAAGCGGTTGACTACTTAAAAAACTTTTATATATCTGAGGGCATTGTCTCTCCTAAAGGCATCACTGATTATTTCCAAAAAATACCTTCAGAATGGCTGACAAAGAATGCAAAAGTTGAATTAAAAAATTCTGAAAATGTACTTGCTTTTATTGAAGGTAGCGAAAAACCAGACGAAATTATAGTCATTTCTGCACATTTAGATCATGAAGGGATAAAAAACGGAAAAATTTATAATGGAGCAGACGATGATGGTTCTGGAACCGTTGCTATTTTAGAAATTGCTCAAGCTTTTCAAATGGCAGTAAAAGCTGGAAAAAGCCCTAAGCGTTCTATTTTATTTTTACACGTGACTGGTGAAGAAAAAGGACTTTTAGGCTCCAGGTACTATACAGATGTAGCTCCTATCTTTCCTCTAGCAAATACAGTATGCAATTTAAACATTGACATGATTGGTAGAATTGACGACAGACATAAAACCGATACTAATTATTTATATTTGATAGGGTCAGACAAACTAAGTACAGAATTGCATACTATATCTGAAACAATAAATAAAAAATACATAGATATTAATATCGATTATAAATATAATGACATAAACGATCCCAACAGATTCTATTACAGATCCGATCATTATAACTTTGCAAAAAATAATGTACCCGTTATTTTTTATTTTAATGGAACACATGCAGATTACCATCAACCATCAGATACTCCAGATAAAATCAACTATGAATTATTAGAAAATAGAACACGTTTGATTTTTCATACCGCCTGGGAAGTTGCAAATAGAGAGAAAAGAATTTTCGCCGATAAAGCGATTGTTGAGAAGAAAACGAACTAATAGCAGGAATACAATTGTGATTAAAACCAACGTTAGTGTTGGTTTTTTTTATTTAAGATAATTAATATCTGACCGTAATTAGCTGTAAAATACGCCCTCGTATACCTCTGGATATGATGAAGGAATTCATCGGTTACTTTTTTAGAAGTTTTGGAAACTTCCTTTTAAATTTTTGTAATCTTGGTATAGAAACTGCCCTAACATATTCTTGGTTTGGGTTTCTTTTTTCAAAATCTTGGTGATAAGCTTCTGCTTTGTAAAAATGTATTAGTTGCGTAACTTCTGTGGCAATGTTACCTTGATATTTCTCCTTGTTTAAATTGGCTATTGTTTTTATGATGGCTTGTTTTTCGACATCAGAGGTATAAAAAGCAATAGATCTGTATTGAGTTCCATAATCTGGGTGCTGTCCATTAACCGTTGTTGGATCATGAGAACCAAAGAACACAGAAAGCAAAGTAGAAAATGACACTTTTTTAGGATCATAATACACCGCAACAGTTTCAGCATGGCCCGTTTTCCCGGTTCCAATACTTTGATATGTTGGTTGTAAAGTATGGCCACCAGCATATCCAGAAACAGCCTCTTTTACTCCAATAACACTCTCAAAAATAGCCTCTACACACCAAAAACATCCACTTGCAAAATAGGCTACTTTAATTTCTTCATTAGAAATACTTATTGGATCAGCTTGAGATGTTTTAAAAGTGGAAAAACCAAAACTAAAAAATAATGTTATTAGGAAACTGACCAAAACAATGGGTTTGAAAATATTCTTCATGTGGATAATTAAAATAGATAATTAACAAATACTCTAAAATAGTGTTTTTCTATGTGTTTGTTTTTAGAGTTTACAATACAAAAATATGTTTTTCAAATATATCTATCAGGTATTCTTATAAAACTATTTACAACTTGTTTACAACTTTAGCATTTTGTTAAGAAACCACCTTGTAGAAAATCGATGAGATTCCTATTTTTGTTTGCATATATTTATACTAAATAAATGGAGCATTTTATAGTTTCTGCACGCAAATATCGTCCTCAAAATTTTGAAGATGTGGTTGGGCAACAGGCCATTACCAATACCTTAGAAAATGCGATAAGAAACAATCATCTTGCACAAGCATTGTTGTTTACGGGCCCTCGTGGAGTCGGAAAAACCTCATGTGCTAGAATTTTGGCAAAAAACATCAATCAACAAGGTGTGAAAGTTTCTGAAGAGGAAGATTTTGCATTCAATATTTTTGAGCTAGATGCTGCATCTAATAATTCTGTAGATGATATTAGAAGTCTAACAGAGCAAGTTCGTATTCCTCCTCAAACAGGAAAATATAAAGTTTATATCATTGATGAAGTTCATATGCTCTCTCAGGCAGCTTTTAATGCGTTTCTAAAAACCTTAGAAGAGCCTCCTGCGCATGCTATTTTTATTCTCGCAACTACCGAGAAACATAAAATTATTCCAACCATTTTATCTCGATGTCAGATCTTTGATTTTAAACGAATTGGGGTGTTGGATGCTAAAAATTATCTCAAGATTATTTGTGAAAAAGAAAATATCACTGCAGAAGACGACGCCCTCCATATTATTGCTCAAAAGGCTGATGGTGCTATGCGTGATGCTCTCTCAATTTTTGATAGAGTTGTCAGTTTTTCAGGAACTAATTTAACTCGTGAAGCTGTTACCGAAAATCTAAATGTTTTAGACTACGAAACCTATTTCAACATGACTGATTTGGTCCTAGAAAACAAAATTCCACAAGTATTAAATGCATTTAATACTGTTTTAAGCAAAGGGTTTGAAGGACATCATTTTATAAATGGGTTGGCAAGTCATTTTAGAGATTTATTAGTTGCTAAAGACAAAGATACCTTAGCATTATTAGAAGTTGGTGACGTTGCAAAAAAGAAATATTTAACCCAGGCAACAAAAGCTAATATACCTTTCTTAATGCAAGCAATTAAAAAAGCTAATGATTGTGATCTAAACTACAGAGCCAGCAAAAATCAACGACTTTTAGTTGAGTTAACATTAATGCAAATTGCCTCTATCACTTTTGATGGAGAAAAAAAAAAATCAGCTAACTATATAATACCTGCTACTTTTTTCCAAGCGCTTTCACCTGCTGCAAAAGAAATATCTAAACCCCTAGAGAAGAAAACTACAATAGCTCCTCTCAAAGAAGTTAAAACAAAAAAACCAACCCTAGAAAAAGGAATTTATAAGTCTGCAGAAAGAAGAACTTCCTCACTATCTCTAAAAAGTATACATCATAAAAAAGAGGATAAAACAGCGAGTACTGAAGTTAACTATGACAATCATCCTAAAGAAGTATTTACAGAAAAGACCCTTCAAAAACATTGGGAGGAATATATCGATTTATTAAATAAAAAGGGACAAAAAAGTATGGCTTCAATCGTTGGTACAGCACTACCAATATTAGAAGATGGCTTTAAAATATTATTTACAGTTCCTAATAAATTGATGGAAGATCAATTTAAAAAAGGAAAACCAAAACTTTTAAAATTTTTAAGAGAACAATTAAATAATTATGGTATTGAGATCATTTTAACATTAAACGAAGCTGTAGAGAAGAGATTTGCATACACTCCACAGGAGAAATATCTTAAAATGAAAGAAATAAATCCTTTGTTAGAAAAATTACGTCAAACTTTTGAATTGGACATGTAAAAAATCATTTGACATGAAAACCTTTATTACACAAACGAAATAATAATTTCTTAGTGCACTAGTTTACAACCTTTCCCAAGTAAAACAATGTAATATCCTCTTTTGCAAACTTATTTTTTTCAAATTCTGACAATAGATAAATGCCCTGTTTATTTTCTACAAATAATGGAATAGATTTCTCCTCTTTAGAAAGTACTTCTAATAATGAATTATATTCTTTTTGATTGGAAATATTCACTTTGTTAATTATTGGGTTTTCTCTATAAGCTTCACTTAAATTAATATAATCATCATGAGGTGTAAAAAAGGATTCTCGATCGCTATCAGAAGCTTCTGTAATCTCTTTTGAAGAAGCTAACTTATAAGCCCCTTGCTCACCAAAGTTCTCAGAAAATTTGTTTAATGCATGCATATTTACCTGATCACTTCCTGTCAACGCTATTAAATAGCCTACATCATTTAATTCTATATTATTAGCCAATTCATCGTCATATACATCTACTTTAAAAGCCTCTATATCGGAATCTAAAGCTTCTTGAATAAAGCTTTTATTTGAATCTATCAAAATAACTCTTTTGCCTTTATCTTTTAAAAAATTCGCAATTAATCTTACAGGCTTAGAAGCTCCAACGAATAAAACAGCATCAGATTTTTTAAGAAAAACACCTACCATTTTAGCAAAAAAACGAGCGGTTGTAGCATTTAATAATACGGTTCCTAGAACAATCATAAAAACCAAAGGCGTAATATATTCTGCTCCATCAACTCCTTGCTTTATTAATTTACTTCCAAATAAAGAGGCAATTCCTGCAGCTACAATTCCTCGAGGCCCCACCCAACTGATAAATAGCTTTTCATTTAATTTTAGATTTGAGTTCCGAGTACTGGCAAATACCGCTATGGGTCTAATTATAAAAACAACCGCAATAAAAAGAACCCCTGTTTTCCATGTATATAAGAGAAACAAATCTTCAATATTAATATTTGCAGACAATAAAATAAATAAAATAGAAATTAATAGCACACTCAAAGATTCTTTAAAATAGAGTAACTCTTTTAAATTGGCTAGGTTACCATTTCCTAAAACCATACCCATAACCACCACGGCCAATAAACCAGATTCGTGAGCAAAAATTTCTGACAGTACAAAAACCAATAGGACCGCTGATAAAGCAACTACGTTTAATAAATAATGTGGTATTAATTTTTTATTAATCGAAAAAGCAAGCGCATGTGCAAAAGTAAATCCGAAAGTAGTTCCGAATAATAAAATTTTACCAAACTCGATCAAGGCTGTTTTTGTAAAAGCTCCTCCTCCTCCAACGCTTATAAATTCAAAAACTAAAACGGCTACCAGAGCACCAATAGGATCAATTAAAATACCCTCCCATTTCAACACCGTAGAAATATCTTTTTTTAATGGGATATTTCTTAAAATTGGCGTAATTACAGTGGGTCCTGTTACGATAATTAAACCTGAAAACAAAAAGGAAAGTTCCCATCCAAGATCAAAAACATAATGTGCCACTACTCCTGCTCCAAAAAAAGTAATTGCAGCACCTAAAGTGATGAGTTTTGTAATTACAGGTCCAACATTCTTAATTTCACTTCTTTTTAAGGTCAACCCTCCTTCAAAAAGAATAATACTTATCGCTAATGAAACAAAATAGTACAAACCATCTCCTGGAAAAAGTCCTTTTTCTCCATTCCAAATTGGTTCTATCCATTTTCCACCATCTTCACTTAAAAATTCGGCAGCAATGGGACCTACTAACAAACCGATTAATAATAAGGGTAAAATTGCCGGAATTTTAAACTTCCATGCAACCCATTGTGCTACGATTCCTAAAATAACAATTCCAGCTAATTCTAACATATATTACATTTACGTTTCATTGGTAAATTTAAGAATGTTTGCGTATGATAAAAATAAAAATATTGTTTTTTTATTTCTTGTAAAGTTTCCTATCTTGTGCCAATAACTTGACCTTTAAACTTTTCTGTTTTTGAAAAAATTTGATAAATTATTAATAGGTATTGCATTTTCACCAAACTTAAAATCGAATATTTTTGAAGCTGTTAGGCTGGCGAATATGTTTGACGCTGAATTGGTTGGAGTGCATGTTGGCACAAAATCTGATCAAAAAAAAACAGCTTTAAATACCCTTTTATCAGAGGCAGATGCACTTAAAAAACCTTTCAAAACTATTTGGAAAGAAGGAAATCCTGTGAATGTAATTCTTGAAACGACCATTTCAGAAAAAATAGACATACTTATTCTAGGAGCAATTCAAAAAGAAAATTTATTCAAATATTATGTAGGCTCTATTGCTAGAAAAATTACAAGAAAAGCAGCTTGTTCAGTGTTGTTACTAATTAAACCCTCTATCAGTAGGGTTGCTTGTAAGCATATTGTAGTGAACGGCTTACAAGAAGAAAAAACTGAAGAAACGATCAAAACAGCGTTTCAAATTTCCAATTTCTTACAATGCAATAAAATAACTATTGTAGAAGAAGTAAGTCAAGCAGAATTACATGTAAAAGTAAGTGATGACAAAACGTTGCGAAAAGCGAATATTGCAAAAGAAAGATTAAGTACAAGGGAAGATCAACGAATAAAACATATTTTAGAAACCATAAACAACAAAAACATAACCGTAAAAACTCAGAGTATTTTTGGGAAAAGAGGATACTCCATAGGGCATTATGCAAAAGTAAAAAGAGCAGATTTATTGATAATGAACGCCCCCAACAAACTTGGTTTTTTTGACAGAATTTTTCCACATGATATTGAGTATATTTTATCTGAATTACCAACGGATGTATTAATTGTAAAGTAAATGGCTAAAAAAAATACTTTTAAAACTTTTTTAAGTGATATTCCACAAAATCTTTTTTCTGGTTTTGTTGTTTCGTTAATAGCCCTTCCTCTTGGATTGGGATTAGCTTTGGCTTCTGGCGCACCCCCTATTTCTGGGATTATTGCAGCCATCGTTGGAGGTATTGTCGTTTCTTTAATCGGAGGTTCTCATGTGACCATTACAGGACCAGGAAATGGTTTGGTTGTGGTGATTCTTGCAGCTATTACCACTCTAGGAGAGGGCAATATGCAAGAAGGATTTTTATTTACATTGGCAGCAATTGTCATCTCGGGAATCATCATGATAATTCTTGGCTTTTTAAGAATGGGGTCTTTGGGTGATTTTTTTCCAAGTTCTGCAATACAAGGGATGTTAGCTGCTATAGGGATTGGAATTTTTGCCAAACAAATTCATGTCATGTTTGGAAATTTAAACGCCAAAGGAAGCATTGTAGATTTACTAATTCAGATACCCGAAGGAATCATAAATTTAGTTACAATAGATGATTCAAGTATTTTTTATGCAGGCTTAATAGGAATCATAAGTTTACTGATTATGGTTTTTTACAGTAAAATAAGAAATCGCTATTTTCAATTAATACCAGCTCCCATGTGGATTGTGGTTTTAAGTGTAGGAATGTATTACTATTTTGAGTTAGTTTCTTCTTCAGCGTATCCTATTGATAAAAGTTTATTGATTGCTTTACCGAATGATATTCTATCTAATTTTGCATTCCCTAATTTTTCAAAAATATACGATTCAGACTTTTTAAATGCAGTGATCGCCATTACTTTAATTGCTAGTATAGAAAGCTTATTAAGTATAAAAGCGGTAGATAAATTAGACCCATTAAAAAGAAGATCTAACGTAAATAAAGATATTCGTGCACTGGGATTAGCAACTGTTATCAGTGGTTTTTTAGGAGGACTAAATGTAGTTACTGTAATTGCAAGAAGCTCTGTAAATGTCAATAATAAAGGAACAAATAGATCTGCTAACTTTTTTCATGCTGTTTTTTTGGTTGTTTTCATTCTATTATTTGCAACTGAATTACGAAAAATACCATTACCCGCTTTAGCAGCTATACTGGTATATACTGGATATAAATTAGCTTCTCCAGAGAATATTAAAAAAGTATTTAGCATTGGTTCAGAACAATTAATTATTTTTCTAATTACTTTATTAACTACCATTACAACAAGTTTAATTACAGGGATCATCGTTGGAATTATAATTACTTTTATCATTCATATTATTATTAACAAAAACATTCTTTTGTTTATTAAAAACATCTTAAAACCAAATGTTTTAATGTTTAAAGAAGAAGGAAAATACTATGTTAGTGTTCAAAATTTTTCAAGTTTTTTAAACTATACAAAATTAAAAAACAAGCTCGACCAAATACCAGAATCGGAAGAAGCCATCATCGACTTTTCTTTATGTGATTTTGTAGACCATTCGGTAATGGAAAATATGAACAACTATTCTGAATCGTTTACTCGAAAAAGGGGACATTTTGAAGTGATTGGTTTAGACGACTCTAAACCTGGAAGCGAGCATCCATTTGCTTTACGTAAAATACTTACAAAACAAATTACTCTAAAAGAAGGTTATTTAACGAAAAGACAAAAATCCATTCAGAATATTAGTGAAGAAATGCATTGGAAGTATGATGCTTTTTCTGCAAAAGAAATGGAAGAACTTCCCAGCTTTGGATATTTTAAAACACGAAAAATTAATAAAGTTTCTAATGTTCTCTCTAATCAAGATTGCACCATATTTGATGTTCAGTTTTCTGAGGGAGAAATGATTGCAAAACAAGTAATTAAAGCAACAATGTTACATATTCACCCGTTAAAACCTGTTCCAAATTTCACACTAGACAGAGAGGGAATTTTTGAATATATTTTAGATTTTGCAGGGTATAAAGACATCAGCATAGAAAACCATCCAGATTTTAGTAAACGTTTTTATCTAGCGGGAAAAAATGAAGAACAAATTAGAGATTTTTTTACAAATGAATTAATTTTGTTTTTTGAAAGTAACAAACAATATCACATTGAAGCTTCTCAAAATGGACTTTTAATAATAGGCCATGAACGCTTATCAAGTGTCAAAGAAATGAAAGCCCTTGCCTACTTTGGAATGGGATTGCAAACAACAATATAATTAGTATGCTTGGATTACAATTTGAAACCGAAACTTCTTGGGCAGAAATTGCCAAAGATGATTTACAGCAAATCTTAACAGACCACGCCTTTTTAGAACAAAAAGCGGCATCCAATGCAGTATCTATTATCATTAACTATTCTGAAGAAACAGCGTTAGTTAAAGAAATGAGTACTATTGCAATCGAAGAAATGCAGCACTTTAAAATGGTGCATTTGTTAATGGTAAAACGAGGATTCGTTTTAGGAAGAGAACAAAAAAATGACTACGCTATTCGATTGCAAAAGTTCTTTAACAAAACAAAGAACCGAACCGATGCATTAATACAAAGATTGTTAGTTGCCGCATTAATAGAAGCAAGAAGTTGTGAACGTTTTAAAGTCTTTGCTGAAAATATGGAAGATGAAGAATTGTCTAAATTTTACAACAATTTAATGGTTTCTGAAGCAAACCACTACACTGTTTTTTTAAAGTTTGCCCGCGAATATCAAGACAGGGAAATCGTTGATCAAAAATGGAATGCATTAGTTGCTTTTGAAGCAAAAATGATGAAAGAACGGGGAAATTCGGCTAAAATACACGGCTAAAAGTTCTGTTTTTTTATAAAACTATTTAACTTTGAAATGAATTTAAAAAATGTTCTCAAAAGAAGAAGCGGTAAGGTTACGTAAAGATTTTTGGACTAGTTTTGGGAAATCGTTTCCAAAAAAATGGTTATTGTATAATACAAAGATAAAAGGATTCTCTTTTAAATTTGTTGCAAACAGAAAAAAAGCCCTTGTAAGTTTAGATATTGAGAATCCTGATGAGTTAGTTAACCTACTCTATTTTGACCAACTTATTTCTCTAAAAACATTATTAGAAAATGAGCTTCCAAAAATTGTTTTTAATAGCGAATATGAATTAGAAAACGGAAAAAAAATTCATAGAATATATGTACCTTTTGAAGGTGATTTTAGTATTTATAATAAAAACACTTGGAGAGACTGCTTCGAATTTTTTGAACATACAATGGCGAGATTTGAAGATTTCTACTTTGAATATGAAGACATTATAAAAAATATATAAATCTAAACAATAACCCTTTGATTATGAAAAAAGAAAAGGACTCTTTATTTTATGTAATTTTAAAATAAAATGGTTTTTCTACATAATTAACCGGTGTATATTTGTACTATGATTAAAAATGATACGATTATAGCTTTAGCCACCCCATCTGGGGTTGGAGCAATATCTGTAATTAGACTTTCTGGTGAAAGGTCTATTAATATTGTTGATTCTTTTTTTAAAGCTATTAAGAATGGGAAAACACTAAATAATCAGAAGTCGCATACTATTCATTTAGGACATATTGTAAATAATGAGACTCTTTTAGATGAAGTTTTAGTAAGCGTATTTAAAAATCCGAAATCTTACACAGGAGAAAACGTCGTAGAAATATCGTGTCATGGTTCTAGCTTTATACAACAAGAAATCATACAATTATTTTTAAAGAATGGTTGTAGAATGGCTGACAATGGTGAATTTACGATGCGTGCTTTTTTAAATGGTAAAATGGATTTATCTCAAGCGGAAGCTATTGCAGATGTGATTGCTTCTAACTCTGCCGCAAGTCACCAAATAGCCATTCAACAAATGCGTGGTGGTATTACAAATTCATTAAAAGAACTAAGAGGTCAATTGTTAGATTTTGCAGCTCTCATTGAATTAGAGCTTGATTTTTCTGGAGAAGATGTTGAGTTTGCAGACAGGACTAAGTTCAAAGACTTAGTCACAAAAATCACCCTGGTCTTAAAACAACTGATTGATTCTTTTTCGTTTGGAAATGCCATGAAAAACGGAATCCCTGTTGCCATTATAGGTGAGCCAAATGTTGGAAAATCGACGCTCTTAAATTCACTTTTAAATGAGGAAAAAGCCATTGTTTCAGACATTGCAGGAACAACAAGAGACGCCATTGAAGATGAAATTATTATCGATGGAGTTGCTTTTCGATTCATAGACACTGCAGGAATTAGAGAAACAAAAGATATAATAGAAAACATCGGTATTAAAAAAGCCTATGAAAAAGCAGAGAATGCTCAATTGATACTATTTTTAATTGATGCAAATAAACATACCCATTCTAAGAATACCTTTTTATCAGAAATTGAAACCATTAACACTCGTTTTCCAAATAAACGAGTACTAGTCATCGCAAATAAAATAGATACACTCTCTGATACTAACATTAACTTACTTCAGGAAGAAATTAATCATTTAATTCTATTATCAGCAAAAAATACAATTGGCATAGAGGCTTTAAAGACTGAATTAACCTCTCTTGTCAATATAGGAGCTTTAAGCAATAATGAAACCATTGTTACGAACTCTCGCCATTTCGAAGCTTTGAATAATGCATTGATCGCTATTTTATCTGTACAACAAGGTATTGATTTGGAAATTTCAACCGATTTATTTTCTATTGATATTAGAGAATGTTTACGTCATTTAGGAAATATTACCGGAGAATATGATGTCGACAAAGATATCTTAGGTCATATTTTTTCTAACTTTTGTATTGGGAAGTAAATGACAAGTCTAGACATCATTGGAACATTTTCTATCATGGGTAGTAATCAAGATGCCAATGAAAATTGGTACAAAGGAAAACTCGATTTATCATTAGATCAAAACAATAGAATTATTGCCAAATGGACCATCAATGCTAGTCAAGAACAATTTGGTACTGGCTTCTTTAAAAATAATATTCTTGTCATTCAGTTTAATTATAAAGATATTGAAGACAAAACCCATAAAGGAATTGTTGTATATAAATGCTTGAACAAAAATATTTTAGAAGGCTTTTGGTCGGAAGAACGTGGGAATCCTAATTATTTGGGAATAGAAAATTGTTTTAGGATTACAAAAACAATTTTAAATTAATTTATTTAAAATCCCAAGCTCCAAAGTTGCTGGTTTCTAATTCACATTAATAATATAAAAAGTATTCGGTTACACGAGAATTGATTCACCTTTTTCCAAGAAAAGAAAATTTCCTTATACTATCAAAATTACTTAAATCTTAATAACGGTTAAAATTTCTACAGAATTTGACTTGTAAAAAGAACTCTTAGATAAAAATCTCTCAATTTTACTAATTTAAAAATATTTAGTACTAGCTCTCCATGTAATCTCTTGATTATTTTTATTTTGTTTCTTTTATAAAATAATGGACTTTGTTTAGTCTGTCTTGTGTTTTCTTTAAAAGCTTCGAAATTTAAATGTAATTGATAGTGAACCAATCACTTAATACATTATTTACATAAAAATACAAACCTCAATATTTTTTTATTCACTAAAAAATTATTAGTTTTGAGTTGAAAAGAAAAAAAAGCTATGAAAAATTACATTGCAATTATAGCAATGACCATGCTGCTATATACAAATGCCCAAAATCACCGGTCATCTGTAGACCCTACTTCAACTTCAATGAATGGTCAAAACAATACTGCAACTGGATATTTTACTTTATATTATAATAATACAGGTGCAGGTAATACTGCAACTGGGATTTATAGTCTCTATAATAACAATTCAGGATCTTATAATACCACTATTGGGTATCATTCTTTAACTTCTAACATTTCAGGGTCTTATAATACCGCTAATGGGTATCAATCTTTATATTATAACAATATGGGATCTTATAATACCTCTATTGGGTCTCAGGCTTTATTTTATAACCACAATGGAACACATAATACAGCTGTAGGTTATCAGGCTTTATTTAATGTCCAACCTGGAAGTTATAATTCCGCTTATGGTCCTTTTGCTTTATGGAATCTCTACAATGGATATTATAATACCGCAAATGGTAATAAAGCTTTATTTAATATCCAAACAGGGAATTTTAATACCGCAACTGGAAATGAGGCTTTAATGAACCTCACGAATGGATCTGAAAATACCGCAAATGGTAATAAAGCTTTATTTAATATCCAAACAGGGAATTTTAATACCGCAACTGGAAATGAGGCTTTAATGAACCTCACGAATGGATCTGAAAATACCGGGTTAGGTTCTGGTGCGCAGACAAGTGGAGTTAATGCTCATAATCAAACAATTATTGGTTCTAATGCTGTTGGGCAAGCAGATAATTCGGTGGTTCTTGGTAATGAAAATGTAACCGCAATTTATATGGGACAAGATTCAGGTGCTATTGTGTATGCTGGAGGATTAAATATTGATGGAATGGCAATTACTTCTTCAGAGCTAAACTTATTAAGTGGGATCACAACTATAGGTTCAGGAATCGTATCTACAGTCACAGAAAATGACAATATTGGAGTTAGACTATCTACTTCTTCAACTGAAAATCACGGAAATATAGGATCCAATGCCGTTGATTTAAGTTTTTCAAATTCTTCAAGCGAAACAAAAGGAGCTACTGGAGATAATTCTTTTGCTTCAGGATTGAATACAACAGCAAGTGGAAATGTTTCTTCAGCTATTGGAATCAATACAATCGCTAGTGATTATAGTTCTTTTGCAATAGGTCAATACAACAATTCACTTTCATCAATTACTACAAACGGTAATGCAACAGCTTTTGATCTCAACAATACTGCCTTTGTCATTGGAAATGGAACTGCATCTAATTCAAAATCTGATGCTTTTAAAGTACTATTTAATGGAGATGCTACAATTGGTAAGGATTTAACAATAAAAGGAGATATACTCGTTTCTTCAGATGCAAGACTAAAAGCAAACATTGTATCGCTTGGTTCTACCTTAGCAAAGCTGCTACTTATAGATGGTAAGACCTACACCATGAAAAAAGATGGGAAACAAAAGATAGGGCTACTTGCGCAAGACATTAAAAATGTATTTCCAGAACTTGTTAGTGAAGATGATCATGAAATGCTAACAGTAAACTATCAAGGATTGATTCCTGTGCTTATTAATGCTTTGAAAGAGCAAGATGCTAAAATTTCAAGATTAGAGCAATTAACAAAAAAATTAATTGCGGATGAATAAAAAATTCAACACATTGTTTTTTAGTAATCGAAAAACATAATAATAATAAATTTAAAAAAACTATGAAAGCCCCCCTAACAATTTCAGCGATAACTATCGTATTTAGTATCAATGCACAACAATTAAAAAAATTAAACGATCTCTCCGATGTCCTTGTTGAGGCTACTTCTCTTTATGTGGGAAACAATCCTTCTTCAACAGCTTATGGTGCAATCTCTAATGTTGCGATAGGACAGACAGCATTAAGTTTGATTACCACAGGAGATTTTAACACTGCCATAGGTCACGACGCTTTATTTTCTAACAATACAGGTGAAGTAAATACCGCAACTGGGTATCAGACTTTATATACGAACTCCAATGGGGAAAAAAATACTGCAACTGGGTATCAGACTTTATTTTCGAACACTACAGGGTATCAAAACACCGCATCTGGGTATCATTCTTTAAATTCAAACACTACAGGGTCTCATAACACCGCATACGGAGCTAATTCTTTACTCAGTAAAAATGATGGAGCTTATAATACCGCATATGGAGCTAATTCTTCAAATAATAACCAAACAGGTCAATTTAATACCACAATTGGGTATCAGGCTTTATCATCGAACACTACAGGGTCTGAAAACACCGCATTAGGTTCTAGTACGCAGACTAGTGGACTTAATTCTAAGAATCAAACAGTTATTGGATATAATGCTACAGGTAAAGAAGATAACTCGGTAGTTCTTGGAAATTCTGAGGTAACAGCTGTCTATATGGGAGATGATACAGGAGATGGTAATTCTTATGCTAAAGTATATGCAGGAGATGGAGATTTTTACGGACAATTAACAATTAGTGGCGATGTCTTTGTTAATTCAGATGCAAGACTAAAAGCAAACATCGTATCGCTTGG
>Ga0209504_1000114_pt1 | contig 75464 bp, 79 predicted proteins | sample COGITO_mtgs_1005_FD_184791 | JGI IMG/M metagenome (GOLD analysis project Ga0209504, IMG submission 184791) | Pelagic marine microbial communities from North Sea - COGITO_mtgs_100511 (SPAdes) (version 2) | ecosystem: Environmental > Aquatic > Marine > Epipelagic ... | reverse complement strand
TGCGGCTTTTGGTGAAGATGTTTTCTTTGTTAATCAAAAAACAAAAGAAGATGATAATATAGTAGAGTTCGAATTGGTTTCACTGCTTGAGTTGCAGAACGCAAGCGTGCCAGCTAGAACAGTATACTCTAATAGTTGTCCTTGGCAGTACAGAGGAGATATAGGTTGTGGATATAAAGGTAAGCCAATATCAAATGGTAAAAATAAAAGGTTTGTGCCAAGCGGTTATAATGAAGATATGGTTGGGTCTGAAGTATATTTTAGCGGCGAATTTAAAACAAAAGAGTTTGCTAAATTTGAGGAAGGAAATGTTTATCCAGATTGGTCTATAACTTCTACCTATTCCAAAGGAGATACCGTTAAGCTAGTCCCTTACGATCATGATTCTTCATTGAATCCTATTGATATTTATGTTTGCCTGAATGATGGTGTTAGGTCGAACCCTATTTACGATACAGAAAATTGGGTTTTAGATGATTGTGATAGAAGTTTATGCGGATGCAGGCTTAGATTCTCAGATTCAGCTACAGGAGCTGGAGGCGGAAAAAGAATTACAGAGAACCCAGAGGGTAAGGATCAGTTCTGGACCGAATCAGAAGAAGGTCTTCCCTTTGGAGGTTTTCCCGGAGTTGACCCTTATGAGTTTAAGTAAATGTTTGAGAGAGAAGTCATAGTTCATGCAGAGAGCAATCCAGAAGAAGAAGTGTGTGGATTTATTTTGCTTCATAAAGATTTAACTGTATCAGTTGAGCCCGCAATAAATGAACATTCGGCGCCAAGAGATTGCTTTACAATATCGCCAAAAAGCTTCATAAAACATTCTATAGGCAAAACAATAGTAGGAATATACCACTCTCATCCAAGGAGCAACGAGAGGCCTTCTCCGCCAGATATAGCTATGTCTGAGGAAATGGGTATTCCTTATTTAATCTACAGCGTAATAACCAAGAAGTTTTTTCTTTATTACCCCGAAAGCTATGAGCCAGAAAAGCTTACTGGAAAACCTTACATCAAGGGCTTCTTTGAATGCACCTGTATGTTCAAAGACTATTTCAAAAAAGAACTAAACATAAACATATCTAAATGGAACGAAAACTATTGGCTTCCACAAGAAGATAAAGACGCAAATAAACTATTAATAAATATATTAAATAATAATTTAAAAAAAATAGAAGATAAAAAATTACAAAAACATGATGTAATATTATTTCAAGTAAAGAAAAATTTTAGATATCATGTTGGTATATATTGTGGGGATGATTACTTCTTGCATCAGGCCACTGGTATTTTATCCAGGAGAGAGTTGTTGGACGAACGCTGGCAAGCAAAAATAAAAGAAGTGTACAGACATCCATCGTTAGTGTAAATATACATAAGGAAAAAGGATGAAAAGGGTATTTTTACACGGAGAACTCGGGAAAAAGTTCGGTAAGGAATGGAAGCTAGACGTTAGCTCTCCGTCTGAAGCTGTGTCTGCACTGTTCGCTAACGATAGAGAAATAGAATCATACCTTAACAAGAAAGAAAAAGCAGGAATATATTATGGTGTAAAAACAGAGCAAAGTGACAACTTTATAGATCAAGTTGATTACGTGTTGCCAACAAAAGAAAATATACATATATTTCCTATGCCGCAAGGAGCTGGATTTATTGGAGGACTAATAATGACAGCATTAACAACCGCTGCCAGCATGTATGTTAATAAAAAAATAGCCGAAGCTATGGAACGAGACGATTCTACCTTGGCGGTGCAAACTGAATCTTTTATATTTAATGGTGGAGAAAATAGATACCAACAAGGGTCTACTGTGCCGGTTGGGTACGGAAGGATGAAGATTGGCAGTAATGTCGTATCGGCATGCACTGTAAATTATGATTATGATTCAGAAAGAGGGCAGGTTATAAATTTTGAAGACGGCTTATATAGTTTGGTGCCAGGTTATAGTAAACACTACATACCTGAAGCAGGGCCACTATTATCTTCTCTTGTTTCTAATTTGTTCGATGGAAAAAGTAATTTTAAGGCTTCAGATCCAGCATACTTATTTCTTAAAAAATCATTGCCTAATACTTACTTTGGAGCAAACGATGGTGTTTATGGTCAATATGTTGATGCAGACACGCAAAGAAAAGAGACAACCACGTTTAAAGAAAAGAGCGGAAATTTTATTGGGGGATACTATTACTACGAATATAACTGGTTTAAAGGCGTAGATGTTAGAAAAATGGGTACTCCCGGGGTTGGCCACCCTGGAAATTGGATTGCTAATTCAAAGGCTGATAAGGACTACAAAGTTAAGGCGTCTGACGCGGCTACTAGTTCATTTGTATGCCTACAGAGTGTACCTACCCCCGACGATAGTATAGAATTTGGAGATTTCTATCCCGTGTCTTTTGCTAAAGATGGAGAGCTTGATTATATAGCGGGAAAAGATCAGTCGAAGTCGTATGATGGTTTCTTTCCTATACCGGTTGGACAAAGATGGAGGAACGCTAATAAGAATGATGGAGTTGGGTGGTTTAAGCTTGAGTCCGCTTCCATATATAAAGCAATCGACTTAGTGTGTGAAGGATCAATAGAAGGTTTTTGCGATAAGAATGGGAAAACCCTAAAGTTTAATAAGAATGCAGAAAAAATAGATGACCCCCTTGACCCTAAGTTTTTAAGAAATACTGGAGATGATTATCTGCAAGGCGTAATATTGGATGACTCACAGGTTAAGGAGGTCAATTTAAACACAAAAAAAGATGCATATAATATCAATGAATTCGATATAGACATAGCTCAAAGCAGGAGCGAAGTTATAGGCGCAGATAATCAATCTCTTCTCGAACCTCAATACTCGTTCAGCGCAAACACTAAGGACATAAATGCTGCACTTTATGGCCCTAGGGAAATAAACACGAATAATATAACAGATAACGCTAATGATTTAGCTGAGTTTCAAAAAAATAAACCTTATGCGCAAGGAGATTATGTTTCATACCAGGAGGGTGCTGGAGAAAAATACACATACAAAATAAACTCTAGTTTGAATAATTTATTCAATAGATACGGAAATCATAACTATCAGGGCGATAATACGGAAATAACTTACATCCAAAACGGAGAGCTTGCGGAGTTTTATTTAACTACCGAAGTTATAAATCAATACCAAACATTTTCTGGTGAATATGTTGATGTTGATGATAATAAATTTTATGAACCAGGGGACAAGGTTAGATCCAAGAAGTACGATGGTGGTGTTGGTTATTACAAAATGGGGGAAGATGCTGGTGATTTCATTGGACTATTTGATGAAAATTCAGAATATAAAAATAGCGAAAATAAGGTTATCATGATTCCGCTAGAAAGCACCGTAAATGTTAGCTCGAGCATCTATAAAATAACTGGAGACTATGAGCCCGGAAAGCAAATAGAGTTCGCGCCTGAGCAATTTAGGACGATGACGCTCAATGATTTCACTAAACCTTTATCTGCAAAAGAGAGAGATAGCGACAAAGAGGTGACAACCGACCCATTGTATATAATGAAGTATACAGAAGATGAAGATGTTTCATCTAAGGACTGGTTTAATGAGGAAGATATTACACCTGGAAATATTGCAGGATTGTGGCAGAAGATAGAAATAAATGGAGTAAAAGATATTAAAAATGGAGCAGGTGGTCCAGGAGTAGATGGGGAGGATCGTGCAGATTTAATAAGTAAGATATTTTTATTAGCTGGCGTCGCCGATCAAAAAGCAATTAGAACATCAGAAGAAGAATATTACGTAAGTCATACTATAATAAACCCCCTGGTGGAGCAGGCTTATGTTACTTTTCAGATAGACGAACTAGCTTATATTTACGAGGGAGATACTGTAGAAGTAACTTATGAAATAGGACGGCTATGGCTTTACGTAATGGGAACTTTGGCGGCGTATTACATCTATCAAGGCACTATTGGCGCCTCAAGAAAATTAGCCGAAGGCACTAATGCCGCAAAAATTTCTGTTGCTAGTATGCCCCCTTCCCCTGGCGCAGCAGCCTTGGCTGGGTATAGAATGTTAGATGCTGCTGACGACGCTTCTAGGGGTCTATTGTGGGGAGCAGTTCTTGCTGCACTAACATTAGTTATTAGCAACAATGATTCTTTTAAAGTAGGAGAAAAAATAGAGAACGCAGGTGAAATATGGCCAAACAAAGCTAAGTTCAGGATAAAATATGGCAACGAGGGGGAAATACCTTATTCTACCGACGTATACATTTATGGGGTCGCAACTTCCCCATATAGAAAAGATATAAAAATATACTTGCCGCCAAATCCCTCAAGAAAAGATAGGGATATTAAAGTTTACAAGCTCAATAGGGAAAGGAATCCAGTAAAAGAAGGTGAACAAGCGGCAAGATACAAAGAGAGATTTTTGCTTGCAGCTATTACGGAAATAACCCCAGTTCAGTTGAGTTACCCAAACTCGGTTGTTATTGGCACTAGAGTTAATGCAAAAGATGTAGCCTCAATACCAAAAAGAAACTACCACCTAAAGTTAAAGAAAGTGGCAGTTCCAAGTAATTACGACCCGGAAACAAGGCAGTACGATGGAAACTGGGGTGGAAGATTCAAGGGGCAAGCATCTAAAGAAGATCCGGTCCCTGAGGAAGCGAAACTTTGGACCGACAACCCAGCCTGGTGTTTGTATGATTTAATATCAAGCAAAAGATATGGAGTAGGTAAGTTTGGAATAAAGCCCGAAAATATAGACAGGTGGACTCTTTACAGGATAGCGAAATATTGCGATGAGTTTATTCCGACTGGTTACAGCTCGAAAACTCCTAAAAGAAAATTCTCTTTGTCCGGAGAAAAAACTATATCAATAACCGCAGAGGGCCCTTATGATGATGCGGATTTTCAGGGCGAATATAATCACACGAATAAAAAACTAGCAATTTATTATAATCACGGAATATGCGAATCTATTAAAATAATTGGAACAACATTATCTGGCAAGAAAATAATACTAGAGAGAAACCCAGCTCAGGAGTCAGGGGAGTGCGCTGTAGAAATAGACTATCCATTGGTTGAGCCAAGGTACACATTGAATGCATTTTTAATGAACTCCCAAAATGCCTTTAAGTTAATAAATGAATTTGCTGCGATATTTAGAGCTTTTGCTTATTGGTCAGGGGGCGCAATTAACTTCTTTCAGGATCAGAAAAAAGATTCAGTAATGTTGTTTGCTAACAATAATATATCCAAAGAAGGATTCTCTTATTCTAGTACGCCGAAAACAAGCAGGACTAATTCGTGTAAGATAAAATACGTGGACAAGTACAATATGTTCAGAGCAAAAATGGAACATTCTGAAGATAGAAAATCCATACAAGAGAATAATATCATAGAGCAAACCATAGATGGGTTTGGAATAACTTCTCAAGCTCAAGCAAAAAGGGCTGCTGACTTTTTAGTCAAAGGCGCAAACATGGAAACAGAACTATTGTCTTTTGTTACCAGTTCGCTTGGATCTTATCTCAAGCCAGGAGATGTCATAGATGTTTTAGATAACAAAAGAACCATAGGTAGGTTTGCTGGTAAAATAGTTGATGTTGAAATAAGCGGAGACGGAAAAACTGCGGAACTAATGGTCGATTACCCAATAAGAACAATAATAGAAGAAGATGATAAGGACACATGGAAGCAAATAACAATTTATAATACCTCAGGAAATCAAACAATTGAATCATTGGATGATTTAGGGGAAGTAACGGACCAGCAAATAGAAGACATGAGGGCCGAGCAAATAAAAAAGTTCACGGTTAATAAGATTTATGAGAACGACACTAAACTAAGGTTGGTTAATAACCCATATAGTCATGTAACTGGTGAGTACACTTGGGTTGAAGCCCTAAAGGATGCAGAAGAGCGCGGAGGGATACTTGCGACCATAAACAACGAAATGGATCAAGTAATGGTTCAGGCTATGTTGCCAGAAGATGAGATGGCGTGGATAGGTGGATATTATTTAGAACTTCCGATACCTGAAAAATTTATATGGCATCAACCGCAAGAATGTGACAGTAACGAAATAACATTTTTTAGCTGGCTTGATGGATACCCTAGGGTGGCAAAAGAAATAGAGTCAGACCTGGCGTCAGAAGGAAACTTGGAAACTGATCACATATGCCCTCTAGGCACACTAGACATAGCGGCAGATAATGAGTTCCCTGGAGAAATTTTTATAGCAGTTAGTGGTTCTGAGAATAATTCAATACATGGAGATTGGGTTACATTGAGTGGGGATACGAAACTTGGATACATTTTGGAAAAACAAGCTGATGAGTCGTTTTTTAATTTAAAAGACACTAAGGGTACTACTTTTATGATGGAGGATTCTGTCAACCTTGCAGAGCCCAAGAAATATAAAATACTAAACATAGCGGAATCTTCTAATGGCGTATACAATATTCAAGGATTAGAATACAACGAAGACAAGTTTGATAATATAGAAAGAGATTTATCCCTAACGCAACCAAAGTCACCGGTGATATTTACAGAAAATAGCATTGACCCACCCTCCGAAATAACAGTGGAAATATTGAGCGAAGACATCAAAAACAATATACCATACGGAGTAAAGGCTACTTGGTCAATGGTTATTGCTGCGGCAAGTTACAGGGTACAGTTCTTTAACGAAAACATTCTGCTGGCAACATTCGAAGTGCCTAACGATAAGACTGCTGAAACTATATCGCACGAATTTAGGAGCGAAAGAGTAGTCGAGAATGGTACTTATTACGCAAGAGTTTATTCAGTAACAACATAATGTCATTTAATAATTCCAGTCAAGTTCAAATACCTCTATCTAATCCCAGGTTAAAATACGGAAAAACTTTTAGGATTTCGAATATATATTTAAATTCATCTAGCGAGGTTCAAGATGTAAAAGACTTGCAGCCGTCTTCTGACTCAACGTCTTATTATAAGCAGAACTTTCAGACCTCAAACCTGAATTTAGAATGGGAGGTAATCGATCCAAGAAACGACTACATATATAAAAACCCATCAGACATAGAGAAGAACGTATACATAAGTGGTTTCGATGTAAACATATATGAAAACTACGGAAATTTAACAGGACAAAATGCTATAGACAATGGAACCAAGGTATTTTCTCAGTCAGGTCTATTAGGTAATACTTTAAACTATGAAATCACAGGGGACAACTATAGTAGAAATTATTCTGTAGAGATAACATTAACAGACTTTACTGGTAACAAGAATAGGGCAATATTGACTACCCAGAACCCGATGCCTAATTATTCTATTTTATCAACCGGAGTTGATATGGGAGTTTTTAATTGTAGTTATAGCGGGCTAACTGGAGGAAATGGATCAAGCATATCAAACGGTCTTAGATATCTAGAACTTTATAATTTTACTGGATTTGAAGGCGGCACTTTCCCTGACAAGAGCAAAGCTATAAGATCACAAACTGGCGATAATGGTTTTGTGTCTGTGGAGTTGACGCCTGGCGCCAATAATTATGTAATGTCAGTTCCTAAGGATTTATATTCTTATGGAGATATATCTGGATTTTTTAAACCTCAGGAGTATGTAACTGGGGTTGGATTTAGCGGGTTCATAGGGAACCCTGAGCAACCATTACTGATAGATTATAACCCAGCAATAAGAAACATTAATGGCTACAGGATATCTGGTGGCGATGCATATCGCTATACATTTGATTTGAATTACAACACTAGCAGTGATTTAATGACAACTTGCTACGGTGTGACAGGAACAGGTCAGACAACAGGTTCAGTACTTGGTTATGATGGTGAAATATTTTATGATAGCGGGGTTGCCTTTGATGCGACTTACAATTATAATAATACTGGGATTGAATATACATACGATAATTCACTGCCAATTCAGGAGGGTTTTAATACTGGAGAATTAAAAGATGCAGCAACTATAACTGGAGTAGGATTTACTGGATCTGGAACATATGGAAGTGGAGCGGGAGAATATTGGGCTGAATCTTTTCCTAAGTATACTGGATACGTTTCAAAGGATAATGGAGGTGGCGTAATATCAGGAGGAATTTACAACTATGGATATTACGACCCTTATGAAAATAAATTTAAATGCGCTAGTAACGAAGAAATAAAATCTGGAATACTGGAGACTAGGGGAATATATTCTATCCCTGTAAACAACCCGAATAGTTATGATATACAGTATCATGATGGAGTTAATTTTCAAAAGAGTTACGAGCAGGGAGCCTCTTATCTTAATTCGATAGGGCGCATGCCTGCGGTGATAATGAATAAATCCCAATTGACTAAGATTTCTGAAATTAGCGGAGGGATTGGATGGCTAGGGTTAAGGCGGAACAAGGTTGGGGTTATGACTAGTTTGTTCTCTGAGGATTTTAGCAATCAATCATTCCTTGAAAGTATAAACATAGATCAGGAGCAAAGTAGAGACATACAGATAACAAACCTAACTGGAGGAACGGAAAGCTCAAGGCTGGAAATAAATGATGTAGGGGAGTATTGGTGTTGGACAAACTCAAGCGGAACTCATATATATAAATATGCAGGAAGTGGATACGAAAAAACAAGAGAGGCTCATTTAAAATTAGACATAAAGAGAAATAGTGATGATTATCTAATATATACCACAGGATTTAAAGCTGAATCTAGACCGGTAGAAATAAATGAAATGACTGGAATATCCGGTGGGTTAGATATACGTTTTCGATACAACTTTGAAGATCATTATTATGAGTCTGGACTGCAGCAGGGGGACCAGACAAATTATAATTTAATCCAGGCAAACCTATACACGGGAGACACTTATGGATTTTCTATTTCAGATGATAATTTATACAAATCGTTTAAAGAAGATCAGCCAGGAGATACAACAATAGAAGCATTGCAATCTGGGGTGGATTTCTCATACAATGAAGATGGAGATAATCCTCCTGGATTTTTTCAGATATTACCATTTGACACAATTGGAACTGGAGTTTTAGCGGACGTTAATAAAATCATAGCTGAAGCTGAAGGCGGAAACCCTGAAGACCCCATAAAATTAATACAGAATGATCAAATTACCATTGTGAATCTTGATGGAATGCGGGCCGCTAATCAGAATTACATAAAAGTTAAATTTCCATTCGAGCATGAATATGCGCCGATAGTTACTTTTGGTATTGAGTATGATGGTGGAGACGAAACGATGTCTTATTTAGGAGCAATGGTAGTTGGGAAAGCGAGCACCAAGGATGTGTCGTTTTTATTTACAGAAATACCTCCAAGCGATGGGTACTCTCTTTATGTTAGATCTGCTAGCGGAAACACTAAGACAAGGGAGTTTATATTTAAACCATGGAGCCCCACTGTGGCTTCTTTATTTGCGTGGTACGACGCAAGCGACATATCCACCATAACGGAATCTGCTGGAGTCGTGTCTCAAGTTGACGATAAGTCAGACAATGGATTCCACTTAAATGTATTAACCGCCAATAAAGTTGGACCCAAGACGGGCGTAGAGACACTTAATAATTTAAACGTACTAACCTGGGACTTACCTGCTCAGGTGCTTGAGAATAATTCTTTTGCATACGATCAAAACTCCAAGGCATTATACTTTGCCGTAATTTTCAAATGCAATATAAATAGCGAGCAGGATTTCATTATTGCTGGCACTGAAAATAGTGGGCCTGGTAATAGAATGTCGGTAAGGAGGAATGGTAACTTGAATTCAATTCAAATATTAGGGGGCAGTGGAACAGGTTCAAGTAACAGCCTTGCCACACCCCAAAACACCGCCAATGAGGGAGAGGATCTTTTACTTGTTGTCAAATTTAACGGAAGTAATTCTACCATCAGGATTGATGGAGAAATTGAAAATTCAGGGAACATTGGCACCAATCCATTTTCATCACTTAATGTTGGAGCTAATGAGTCAGAGCTTGCCCCAATAAATGGATACATTGCCGAGCTCGTATTCTTTGAAGACTCTTCAGCCCAAGAAAAGATGGAAGGATATTTAGCTCACAAGTGGGGAATGTCTAGTAAACTGCCACAAGGCCATCCATATAAGTTTGTGACACCACAAGCTTAAGATATTAAGCTTATAAGTATCTTGGCGTCTTTGACCGAAATGTCATCCCAGTCTTTCCAGGATTCTATATTTTTATTTTGGTAGATTCCTTCTTTTTTATCTTGCCAGCATTTTTTAATAAAAGGCTTGAATTCTTCAAACGATTCAGTAGAGAGAATACTTTTTGCTCTATTTTTTAGAGTAGTTATAGGGCTAAATGGATCACTTTTTTTAGAAGAATCTTGATGCGCAGGAGAGTTTGGATTTGATTTATCAATTTCGTCGTCTCCAACGATATGCACATTGAGGAAGTTTCTGACGCATCTAACAAAAGACCTATTGCAGGCTATAGTCTCTAGAAATTTGGTAGCAAAACTACTTGTGTTTTTTGTGCTTGCGTTAGCCATGTCTTCGAAAGAAACAGCTTCGCCTCCCGTTTCATAATTTGGAATAAAAACAGTGTTGCAAGTAACCGCAACATGATCATCTTCACACTTATCCATAGAGTAGGATATGCTTGAAAACCCTCTAAGCCTGGCAAGCTCTTTGATTCCGCTAAGTTTGATTAACAGCTGGTTGTCCTTCAGCCCTTCGATTGATCTTGGCATGTCTTTATTTCTAGCTTGAAACCAAAGTTTGTTGGGAAATAAGTGCTCTTCCTTTATCATTGCTCTCCAGTTGACTGAGCCATCTTCATTGAAGACGTATTGTATGTTTTTTAGTAAGCCGTTTTCGTCCCTGTTGAATAACGAAGGGCCTGTGGAGTTGTCTATTTTAGAATCTGTTTCAATTTTTTTTGCCTTTACCATGATTGTATATGTTAAAATGTTCTACTTCTTCCCAAAAGTCATCAGTGTCGATGATTTTTGATTTTTCTTTATTGTTTGTAATTCCAGCTTTCCAGTGCGCTTTACTTGCGTATTCTTTACTATCGCATATAAGTACTTTATTGCTTTCATAGAACGTATTATCACATATTTCTTCACAGAAGTCAAGATCTTTTTTTAGGGTCACTTTGTATTCCTCAACAGTCCAATCGAAGAACTTGAATCTAAGTTCTGATAATTTGGATGAATCCCTGCATATTAAGGAGTATTTAACACCTAGAGAGTTTAAATAATTTAGATACTCTTTGTCGAAGTTTCCATCCTCCAGGAACAAAGTCATCGCAACGATATTCGATTTGTTGATATGATCTAATGTAATCTTTGTTGAAGTCATCAAATTAGACCTGTAGTTCAGCCAAGAAGAAAGTCCTTCGTTATTCGCCCCATAGTCACACCTTAAATTAATCAAGGAGGACTGCTTGAATGCTTCTGGCGCAGGAGTATTTGGTACCGCCTCGACTACACGACTATGGAAATGCCTGCCTATATTTAATGTATATAGGTTGTTTAGGTCATGCTTGATGTTTAATAAATCTAAAACTGCGCAACCTATTTCTTCAGGCTTAACTTCGTTTACTCTTTTTATAGATTCATGGTTTGAGAGAGATGGTTTTATCTCGGAAAAATCAGGAGAAATTAATTTTACTTGTGATTTCTTATTCCATATTGGACCAGAGCATTCTGGGAAAAGGTTCGAGTAGAGGCATACTATTTTTTTATCAAAGCAGCTCGCTATATGGACGGGAAGACTATCTATACCAAAATGCAGTAACGACTTACTGGATACGTAGGTCATTTGTTTGAACGAACAATTTAGTAAATTAAAATCACAATCATTTAGTACGACATCATCTTTTCCGCCTATTTGTATTATATCTATTCCTTCTTTTTTTAAGAAGGGTTTAATCATTTGTATAGTTACAGCCCAATAATCATAATGTCTTGCTGGAGATTTAGTGTTGTTGGTGTGGAATGTTATAAATTTCTCAGAAGGTATTGGGTAGAAGTGGCCAATGATTTCGGGTTGACCTATTTTGACACCAAGTGATTTTGCGTATTCTTCAGCGATATGACTCATTTTTCTGCGGTATAATATTTTTGTTCTTTAATTTTTGAATTAGTTAAATTATTAATTTCATTTTTAATATTGAATCTTTTATCATTCTCTCTGTATACTGATATAGATATGTTTATAAACTCCTGATCTAATTCTTTATTCTTTTCTTTATTTCTTTGGTGTTCTAGTATGTCCCAGAGGTTTTCGTTGACGTCTGTTATATCTGAGAGTAATGACTTTAGTTCTGGTTTTATTGATATGCGTTCCTCGCACAAGGGAAGCAGTAACTCGTACTCATTATTCACATGAGAAAGCTTTTCTGGATCGTTAATCTTTCTCCTCTTAACTTCTAGTACGGAAATTCTATCAAACAGTTCTCCTACTGATATGGGTACCGATAAGATACTTTCATCCTTTGAGATCATGGCAATAAATCTAGTTGACTTTTGTCTCTACCGTTATGCGTATAGTTTAATATTTTTTGAGTTCCGATATGGGGAAGGTATGCCACGTCAAAGTATCCTTTGTGTTCACCCATGCCCTCTAGAAAAGTCAAGGAATCGATCTGATTGCTGTATGGTATTAATTTATGCACAGAAGGATTGTCCTCAATAAAAGGATAAAACTTTGGGTCTGTTATGAAATATATATTATGAGATGGATAGAGCGACTTAAGATTAGACATCAGAGAGTTAACCCACAATACATCACCGGCGCTTCCAGGCATAACTACAGCAATCCTATTCTCTGCGCCTTCGTCATCAAGTAATTGCTCAAAATCAAAAGAAGATGGAATTGAGGAATTTTCTTTATTGGCAACATCTTTGAAGAATTGAAGCACTTCACCTCTTGTTTTTCCTTTTGAAATTTCACTCATCCAATACTTGTGGCCTTCGTCAGTCTTTGCATTGACGTCCATGATCAGTATATTTTTATAAATATCAACTAACCACTCTGAGTCACAAGTTATATTTCTTGGGATGTAATTAGGGTTCCTTGGTTTATCTTTGAAGTCAAAATCAAAATCATGATCAGGCATTGAATCAAAGATCTCTTCTAATTGGGCACCGATTACTTCTGGGGAGAAATTATCTATAACGAACTTTCTTCCAGTTTTGCCCATCTTGGCCCTCTTGTTGGCTTTCATTTTGAAAACTTTTGTCAACTGCTTGGCGATACTAGATGGATAAGTGCTGGCCTTTATGAATTGAGTTCCAGGCTCCCTGTATTCGGCCCAGTCAAGTGGGAAGGATCCACTCTCTAAGGTTGAAGTGTCTTCGCCGCAGCTATAGTTTGTGACGAGCGTTACAAGCTCGGTGAGCTTAGCTTCTTGGATTGGTATTTCTTGGCCGCCAGAAGTGAATGGGTGACAGTATACATCCATTAGGTTGTATATTTCATTTAGCTGATTTTCAGAAACCCCAGCTTGTACGTTTGTGGTGTTTTGGCTTTTCTTCGATCCACAATATTTACAATCAAGTTCTTGGCCTGAAAATGGCTTAACCTCGTACTGCTTGCATTTTTTACAGTAATAAGTTGTTAGTATTCTTGAATTTTCTATACCCTTTTCTTTTATCAATCTGACGATATCCCAACCCTCTCCCCAGTGTGTGTGCAGCAATAGCTTGGCGTTTGAGTCAGGATTATCCTTGAGAAATAATGAGAAGCCGTCCATTAAGTTTGGGACGCTCTTTCTCAGTTGGTTCCTGAATACAAAACCAATCAAAAAACAATTCGAGTCTATTAGGAATTTCTTCCTTAAATTTACTTTGTGCTCGTCGGCGATCTTAAAAAAGCTTTCCGTCTTAACTACTCCTCTCAGGGTTTTAACATGTTCATGCCCCAATTTATTTAACTCTCTCTCAGCAAAGCTCGCCCAGACGTAGAAGTTTTTAACAAATGGAGCCGCCTCCAGGGCTAAGGGCAATATGGGTTCAGAGTCTAAGGTGGTCCATATTATAGAATTTATCTTGTCCCACCATTTCCTCTTCCAGTACCCATTAAATCCCCAGATGTCTTCGGCGCCTATATATATATCAGGCTTCAATTCTTTAATTAAGTCGTCTATTGTTTCGCCGCCATAACTAGCAGTTCTTGCGGTATTCGGATCTTTCTGTAATTGTTGCAGCTTTCTTTGGTCGTCTGGCAGAGTGCCAACACATTTCCATGGCATCTTAGATAAAGCTGGGTGAGACTTTGGCATCCCATTGCAAGCCTCTATGATTTCATATTTTCCAGTAGAATAAAGGTAGGATAATACGTTCTTGCAATTCTTACCGAAGCCAGTAAATGCTTTACTGTGATTGCTATGAAATAAGATCTTCTTCATTAAATCGGGCAATCTTCTTCAGTGTTGGAATATTTAGATTTAGAAAACGATTCAATGTTTTTCTCTATACGAAAATTGTATATTCTGGTCAGGATAGTTTCTAGGAATCTAGATAAACATTCTGCCTCCCCAGCTTCTAGTGAGCATTTAAATGTATTGCTTCCGTTTTTTATAATTGTTAATCCGAAGTTTGGTAATATTTGAATTTCTTCTTTGTAGCTTTTTGTTTTTGCGTCAAACTTAGAAACTTTAGATTCTTTATCCCATGGAGTAAATTTTATAGTAGTTTTTTTGCCTTCGAATTGATGGAAGGTATCGTATGCAAATCTATTCTTTACTGCGTTGATTATTGAGCCGCACTCAAACTCATTGAATTTCAGGGTAATGTTTTTCTCTGGGTCTTCTTTGTTCTTGATGAAGGTTCCTCGCCTAGCTTTCTCATCCCAGCTGTGTTGCATTATGGCCGACACGAACAAGATGGGTTCGCCGCTGTTCTTGTCGTGACCCATTGAAAAACTGAAACCGAATCCAGAGTTGTATTTATTTGGTTTGTATAATTGTAAGCTCATAATTAATCGAAGTCTATTTTAACGTTTTTACTTTCATATGTGTTACCTTTGTCCATATGATGTTTTGTTCCATTTCTCTCTTTAGAGTAATTTTCAAAGTATTTTTTCTTTAGTGGGTCTACGCCGTCATTCTTTTCGGCGCGCATAGATGAAAGTTCGGCGCTCTTATCTAACATATCACCAACACTACCCTTCATGTTTGCAGTAGAGTTTACAAAACTTGCATTGTCCCATGGGTCAATCGACCCCTCTGTATTCAATTGGGAAGACGTGAAGATTCTCCTCCACTCTAATCCTTTTTCGTCTACATATTTCTTCTCATCATTCATGTGGAAGAACACCTCTGTTTCCTCTTGGGTCTCAGGGTTTTGAAAGATATACATTGGCATAGTGTTAGATTATACCAAATATTTATTACATTGTCAACTATTTTTTATCTAATTTATTACAGCTTAATTGTATTAAATCCAATAGAGAATCAAATAACCAACAACAAGCACTAGAGCATAAGGGAAATAACAAATATAAAATATTACTTTCTTTAAAATTATACATTAATAAACCAATAAATAAACCACACCAAAAGCCTAAACATAAACTACAATTAAATAATTCTTTTAATAAATTAGAATGTTTAAAAATAAAATTCCTCAGACGGCCTAATATGGACCCATACCTAAGGATCCACATTAAGCCGACACAGGAGATCAATTCAATTACCATTGAGAGACTCTAGCGCTTCCTTGATAACTAGAAGCTGCTCTTGAGTCAAAGATACTTCGCCACCAAAATCATCAGTGAGCGTGTAATGGTCTGTTTTTTCTTTAGATTTTTTTAATACCGGACATCTTCCTTTGCCACAGCAGAGGAGAACACCTTCGCCTTGTTTCTTAATGTTCATTTGTTTATTAGGTTTAAGATTTTTTCAACTGTATTATCGTAAGTAAATACTTCTTTTATTTCAACACCTTTTTCGTTTCTTTTGTCGTATTTATCTATAGCTTTGTCTAGCGCCTTATAAAATGATTGATCGGAGAATGTATTTAAGTTGCCTTGATTAAATGGTTGACCTTTTTGAAAGAATGCTCCGTCATAAATTTCTTCCTGGCCTTCTGGCTCGACCAATATCGAGTTATCTTTGGTGGCCCAATCTTTATGCGAGGTGGCGTTCAATACGACACTCCATTTACCTAGACAAGTAGAATTGAATGCGGGTAAATTCCAACCTTCTGCTCCGCTTAGGCCGCTTAGATTAATGTCAATAGAGTTATAAAGCTCATTCATTTCAGAGTTAGTCTTCAGGTGGGGCAGGAAGTTTATGTTGCGGAACCTTTTACCATTAGTGGCTTTTGTTAAAACTTGGCCCATCTGTTCAGGCTTGAAGAATGGGTTATTGATACAGCATGTTAGCTGATAATCATTATTATTGCCATACCTGTCTGCCCAGAGTTTAATTATTCTTTCGGTGTGTTTTCTTTTTTCGAACTTGCCTACGATGCCAAAATTAATTCTTCCTTCAAGGTATGTTTTATTTGTTTCAAAGAAATCGGTATCAAATCCAATTGGTATGTATTCGGGATCATCTACTCCAGATTTATCGAAACAATCCCTAGCATGAGAACTACTAAAGATGCATTTATCCTGTATCTTGCAAATATTAGTTTCAGTCTCTGTAGGTTCATCCGTCTCATAAAAAGTATATAAATATTGAGTTGTCCCAACTCTTGACTCTGCGCCATTTATGTGCCACATCTTTAGAGACACGGATTCTTTTGATAAGTTGGAGAATCTATTATTATAGGAACTATCTATCCAGGATTTGAAGTCTGCATTAACTTTATCGTAAGCGCTAAAATCCAAAGAACTCCCCATTGGGAAGAAGGATATGTCTACACCTTTTCCATGTAGAGACTTTAGCATGTTGTAAGTGACGTTACCGAAACTTAATGAATTTATTGGTCCACTGAAATTTATTTTCTTCATGTCTTAGAATGGCATTTCTTCTTCTTCTACTATTGATTGTATAGTAGGACTAGGTTGTGGATTTTCAATAGCAACATTAGTTGGTTCTTTCTTTCCGCTTGGCAGAAATCTAACTAGGTCAGCGCCAAGGTAAAACTTTTGCCTTGAGTTTCCATTCTTGTCTTCCCATTTGCTGACTTTTATTTTACCCTCAACGTAAACGCAAGAACCTTTAGATAGGAACTTCTTACAGTTGTCTGCCGTTTTGTTCCAGCATTCTGTGTCTAAGAAAAGGACTTCATCTTTAGAGTTGTTAATGGCTAGTGAGAATGAACACTTAGTGTTGCTGCTTTCAAATGATTTAGTTTCTGGGTCTTTTGTTAGGTGACCTATTCCTATAAATTTATTTATCATAATTCGTTTTTTAGTTCTCTTTTTATTTTAGTGATTGCTTTGTCGTGGATGTTTATGCACCCCTGTATGCTAAGCTTTAGTGGCTTGCATATTTTATTCCATGGCATTACGTTGTTTCTCTGCCCTTCTATGTATCTCATTTTGAATATCTTTGAAACCCTGGTGTCAGGATCTTTATTTATTAGGTTCATTATCTTGCTTAAAACTTCTAGGTCTACTTTTTTATCTTCAGGTTGATTCTCTGATCTCTTTCCGATATCAGCATAATCCATGTGAACTTCTTTTGAGTTCTTATTTTTATTATATAAGTTCAAGCACAACCATCTAGTCTCGTTACCAAGATGGGTTGAGAATTTAGTATTTCTAGAGTCATCGTATTTTAGCGCCGCTTTATAAATATAGTAATTTCTATCCTTCAGTAGATCTACCCTGTCTGAGACTATCCCGGACGTGCTAGTAGGAGAGTAATTATTCACCATCGTTATGAATATACCACTATGACGTTGAACCAATTCGCCCAAGCTTTGCTCGGGTTCTACGCCAACCTGCAAATTGCAGACTAGCTCATTATCGGATAAGGAGTTTATTTCCATTTTTTATTTAGAATAAATAAGAGACTAACATATAATCATAGTAATGTCAAGCAAAAAGAAAGAAGAAAATCTCGCGCGCTTGGTCTTCGTAAGATATGAGGTCTCCGTAAGATTACTGATTGATTAGACTAACGTTAGACAAATAAGATTAACATGAGAATAGCTTCAATAGCTAAAGCTTTTGAAGCATTATAACATAAATTAAGAAAATGTCAAGTGAAAAAGTTTTAAAAAATCAATCGGCCCTAATTGAATCCGTATGTAATAAGTTTAAGGGCGAGACCGCTATCGTGCTTGGGTGCTCGCCATTCCTTAGTGATTATGACGATGGCTTGATGATGGAGTTGTTGAGCGCCTACAGGGTTATAGCAATCAAGCAGTCTTATAATTTGTTTAAGAATTTTGTTGACATTCACGCATATAACTGTTGTAATATGGAAAGTTATGCTTATGGAGAAAAAAAACCAATGATAGTCGAAGCTTCAAGTTTGGCGCCATCCAGTAATCCATTTGATTTATATTTTCACATCAAGGAGAGGGATAAGGGTAGAAGCTTATCAGCATTATGCGCCAACGAAGGCACTCACAGGGAGTTAGACAAATGGGTATTATCAGAGGGAAATTTTATAAAGTCTGCTTGGAACGGTTGTGATATCCATCTAAGACCATACGGTCCGGGAATCATGTCCGAGTTAATATTTTATATGTGTGAGCATTTAGGTTTCTCCAGAATCATACTAATAGGTTGCGATAATGAATCATCCGGGAATAAGACTCATTTCTACAGGGATGAAAACAATAAATGCAATAAAATATCAAACGACCCGCATTCTAGCGCCCCATGGATCAACTTCAACGAAGAGAAAAATATGCACTTAAGATTAATGAACTCATGGAATGACTGGTTTTCAAACAAGGGCGTATCACTAGAATTGGTTTCCAAATTCAACAACTACCCAGAATCAATAAAAAAAATAAAAATAAATGACATCGCTTAAAAATAAAACTATACTGATAACAGGCGGCGCAGGATCTCTGGGGTCAGCTTTATGCGAAAAACTCAAATCATTAAACTGTAGAGTAATAGTGTTCAGTAGAGACGAAGGGAAGCATGCCACAATCAAAGACTCACTCCCAGAGGTAGAAACCGTTATTGGTGACATAAGAGACTTCGAGAAAGTCAACCAAACTTTCTTTTCTCATAAGCCAGATTACGTAATTCACGCTGCTGCTTTAAAGCGCATTGATGACATGGAAATATTTCCAGATGAATGCGTAAAAACAAACATAGAAGGCTCAAGAAATGTGGCGAAAGCGGCACTACTTAATAACGTCAGCAAGTGCATCTTAATTTCTACAGATAAGGCCTGTGAACCAGTAAACGTCTATGGTTGTAGTAAATTCATAGCAGAGAGAATCTTCACTAACTTTGACTTTCACAACCAAGGCTCTAAGACTATTTTTTCCTCAGTTAGATACGGTAACGTAATTGCCTCACGAGGTTCATTCATACCTTTATTTATTGATAAAATAAAAAACAACAAACCAATTAACGTCACCTCGAACGATATGACTAGATTTCTGTTCACACTTAATGATGCCGTAAATACAGTCATTGATGCGTTGGTTAACTCTTTTGGTGGTGAAGTTTTTGTACCAGAAATAAACTCTTACACACTGCCTCTCTGCATTTCTGCCCTAGAAGAAATACTACAAAAGAAGTCTATTACAAAAATATCAGGCTTAAGGCCTGGAGAGAAATTGCATGAAGATATGCTTTCAATCACGGAGATCCCCTTTACCTACAGGGTTCCAAACATAAATTTACTACAAATACGACCACAGTACACAAACAAAAAACACCAAGATTTCGAGAAATACACCGGCCCTCACTTTAACTCAAAACTGTGGGTCGAAAGCAACACCGAAACATTAATATCCTTAATAAAATCGGGAATCTCATGAAACTATTCAACAGCAACTTCTCCGCTAAAGAAACCATGCTAGCCTCTAAGTTAATAGAGAGTGGGGACATAGGTTTTGGTCCGCTATCGTCTAAACTAGAGAAACTCTTCAAGAATAAATCTGGCAAACAATATAATGTATCAACAAGCTCTGCGAGTTCCGCTGCATTTATGATTTTCGAATATCTAAAATCTATCCACGGACCCTGCGATGTATATACTCCATCTATCGGCTTCGTCTCGCCAGCTTGGGCTGCCCAACACCTAGGTCACAATATAATATTCGTGGATGTTGATGATAATTTGCTTTTTGATTTTGATGATTATCTATACAAAAGATCAAACAATAGCCAGAATCATTCGGTTGTAATGCCAGTTTTATATGGCGGTGTCAGCCAAATACCTAACCTAAAATTAAAAGGTGACGAAACGTTGGTTGTTGATTCCGCTCATTGTGTTACTCCAAAAATAAAATCTGACTTTACTTTCTTTTCGTTTCATCCGTATAAGCCAATCTGCTCAAGTGACGGTGGTATGATTAGTACCGACTGCAAAAAAGCTAGAGACTTCTTTAATTGCTACAGAAACTTCGGAAGGAAAAACACTAAAAATTCTTACGACATAGTTCAGTCTGGCTTTAAATTTTACATGAACGATTTGAACTCTTGTCTAGCTATCGAAAGTCTAAAGACACACGCAGATAGATTAAAAACAAGAAAACATAATTTTAATTTAATCAAGTCAAGGACTGCGGTTTTTGACGACATATTGTTTAACTCAAGACTAATTGATCACGACGAAAATAGCTCTTACTACTTCTCTACAATAATAGCTGACGATAATAATAGAAATAAAATCAAAAAACTGTACCCAACGTCAACGCATTATCCACTACTCCACAAAACTAAATACTTCAACTCTAAGGCTAAACTTAAAAACTCAGAAAGTATACATAAAAATATAATAAACCTTCCATTATACAAAATCGAAGAACCACCCATTATCGAAATGTGGGCGGACTCCATAATGATCAATTAGAATGAACACTTTTGTGATAGCTGAGGCTGGGTCAAATCACAATAGAAATTTTGATCAAGCTAAGTCCCTGATCGATGTCGCGTTTAAGGCAGGCGCTTCTGCCTGTAAATTCCAAACATACTCCTCGGAAACTCTATACAGTAAAAACACTCCAGACTTCGCAGGATATAAAGACATAAATAAACTCATCAGGGATTTAGAGCTTCCGCGTGAATGGCAAAAAGAACTTAAAAAGTATTGCGATGATATTGGAATTGAATTCATGTCAACTCCTTTTGACGAAAAAGCTGTAGAAGAGTTGGTTGATCTAGGCGTAAGTCGATTAAAAATATCAGGATTTGAATGCACGGATTTTAGATTTATAGATATGGTAGCCTCGTCCGGACTGCCAATTATTATTTCCTTAGGTATAGGTTTTGAAATGAGTTTTATCGATAGAATTTTTGACATTTCCAATAAATATGGTAATTGCTTGAGCTTCATGCACTGTAACAACGCATACCCAACCCCAATAGAAGACGCAGGTATTGGCATCGTAAGGCGTTTATCTCAAGACAGTCGCCACAAGTGGGGGCTATCTGACCATACAGAGAGTCCACTTACTCCAGCTCTAGCTGTTGCTGCTGGCGCAAAAATTATAGAAAAACATTTTACATTAAGCAAGAACTTGCCTGGACCAGACCACTCGTTCGCACTAGAACCAAGCGAATTAAACCAAATGATTGAATATATAAAATTTTCAGAAAAATCATTAGAGTTAAAAAAATCAAACGAATTATCTAATTCGGAAATTAAATTCAAAAATGCAATGAGGTCCGTGGTAGCAAAGACGGAGATAAGAAAAGGCGAAGCATTCACCACTGAGAATATCACAACAAAAAGACCCTTCCTGACTGGAAACGTGCCTGCAAGAAATTTTGACTTGACAATTGGCAGGGTTTCTGATAAAATTTACAATAAAGATGATTTTATATGTACTTAAGACCTGCTGTTTTTGAAGATTGGAGTTTCTTACTAAACTGCAGAAACGATCCCACGACTAGATTAAATTCATTTGACCAAGCAGCTATTACAGAAAAACAACACAAGGAATGGTTTAGTCGCAGCTTATCCAATTCTAGTAGGGATATTTTAATAATGGAAGATCCTAATAGCGAATCCATTGGTACGATAAGATGTGACACAAATAATCAAAACGAGAAATTTCTCTCGTGGAGTATAGACGCGAAGCATAGAGGCAAGGGGCTTGGCAGCTTAATGCTATCCTTATTTCTTGGTAGCGCTAAAGGTTATTTTCTTGCTGAAATTAAAAAAGAAAATATCAGTTCCATAAAGATGGCGGAACGAAACGGCTTTACGTACAAATCCCCACAGTTATACGAAAAAACAATATGAAAGATTTAGAAATAATAGATGCAGTCGAAGAAGTTAGGAGTAAAAATAATAAGAACTGGATGGATATCCTGAGGGTTGCCTTCAAGCATGCTCCAGAAGAAGCAAGGCCAATACTAGCGGAAATAAATAAGAGTGACGGAAAAATCAGCATGCTATTAGATAAATTAGCAAATAACAAAACACATGGCGACCAATAAAATTACAGCCGAACCACCAAGAAGCATAAACGATATCTGCTTCATTGTGCAAGCTAGGTTAAACTCCGAGCGTGTTCCAAAAAAGATGACAAGACCTTTTGCTGGTTCGACGCTATTAGATATCTGCTTATCGAAACTCTCGAACTCTTCAATCATACCAAAAGATAACATATATCTTTCATGCTATGAAACGGAAATAAAAGAAATAGGCGAGAAACACAACATAAACATATACAATAGATCTAAATCCTCCGCCAACGAAGAAAAAGATATGAAAATAATCTTTGAATGGCACAACAAAATTAATTTAAATTTCAGTAAAAAATATAAATATGCAATTTTAATTAGCGCATGCAACCCCCTTTTAAGTATAACTAGCATAGATGATTTTGTATCAAGATTTATAGAATCAGAAAAAGAGGGTGCATTTTCGGTGTTCGAGAAAAGGAATTACTTTTGGGATTCCGACAACAACAGTATTACAGACTGGAAGGATCTGCCCATCATGAATACAAAAATTGTTGACCCCGTGTACGAAGGTGCCCATTGTCTTTACGCAACCAGACTTGACATCATTGAAGACGGATACTTCATGGACACAAAAAGCCCAGCTAAACCACTACTTTTCTGCTTAGACGAACTGGAGTGTTTTGACATAGACTTTCAATGGCAGTTTGATGTCGGCGAGGTTCTTTATGGTAATTTCTCAAAACAAAAGTCAAAAAACAAGTCACACAAAGGCCGACAAGCTTAGACTTATCTCGTGAAGGCAAAAAGCTCCCAGTCAGATAGTATTAATGATTTATTTTCTTCAAGTAAAGTTTTATTACTGGGGCCAGCTTTGGATAAAAAAACAACCAAAAAATACATAGAATCAAAACGTCAAGACGGATATGTAATTATATCCTTTTCTTCATCTTCTATGTTTTTCCTTAAAGACATATCCCTATCCCCTGACTTTCACATTTTTATCGACCCGCAATCTTATTGTCATGTACTATCTGAGATCAATCCAGATTTTCTTGCTGATGTAAACTTCCTGGGCTACGAAATGTTTAATTACGAATCAATATTAAATGTTAATAAAAAAATAAACGGAAATCCTAAATTTGGAATAAATGATTTTATAAAAAACAAATCATATTTATCTTTGTATAAAACAAACCCAATAATCGAAACTTATAAAAACTGCTTCGCTCAAAATCCTACGTTCATTTTAAATAATGAAAAATCAGCAATAAAGCAAAATATATGCTTCCAGGATAACCTTTATAGGTTTACCAATGGCAGGGGAGAGATAGATAAATTAACATATTTCCTTCTTCCGATGGTTTTCTATTGGTTTAAATCTATAAAAAACTTAGACCTAAAGGGTTTTGGTTTATTTAACCAACAAAGATATAAAGGAGGAGACACAGGTAGCTACAAAAAATACAAACAGGCATACGACAAGATAGTTTACCTTTATAGAAGCATAGAACTCCCACCAAAGATACACGTCTCGATTGATCATGATAGCCACTTCCATGATCTTAAAAAAATACTACACAACAATTAAAAATTGAATTCCAATCTGAAAATCTTACAATTTATAAATGAAAAAAATAATTATAACAGGAGTCACCGGTCAAGACGGAAGTCACATGGTCGACTATTTATTAAAGAACACTGATCATAAAATTTATGGCTCGGTACGCAGGTTGAGCGTTAAAAACCACGAGAATATCCTGCACCTAGAAGGCAACCCTAGATTCGAGTTAATCAACATGGACTTAAATGATGCGCACAGTATTCGGGACGTAATACTAGATATTAAGCCAGATTATTTTATTAATTTTGCAGCTCAATCTTTTGTGGCTGGAAGCTGGGATTATCCAATCCAGACATGGGATACTGACGCTGACGCGGTTCTACATATCATGGAATCGATAAGAAGATTTGCTCCGGAATGTAGATTTTATAATGCTGGATCATCTGAAGAATTCGGAGATGTGGTGTGCGTTCCTCAAGATGAGAATCACCCACTGAGACCACAATCTCCCTATGGTGCTGCTAAGTGCGCAGCTAGGCATATTGTCAGGGTCTACAGGGAGTCCTACAATTTATATGCAGTACAGGGTTGGCTATTTAATCATGAAGGTACTCGGCGAGGTCTTGATTTTGTAACCAGAAAAATTAGCCACAGTATAGCGAAAATTAAAATTGCCTTAGAAGATGGAAAAGATATACCTATTCTTCAATTAGGAAACCTTGATGCTAAGAGAGACTGGAGTGATGCCGAAGATTTCATGTCTGGCGTATGGATCATGCTGAATCAAGACAAGCCTAAGAATTACGTATTGGGTAGCGGGGAAATGCACACCGTAAGAGAATTCCTAACCAAGACTTTAGAGTTCGCAGAAATAGATTTCTACTCTGAGGGTCAAGATGATAATGAAAAATTTTACACAAAAAAAGGCAAATTATTCTTTGAGGTTAGTCCCAAATACTATAGGCCAGCTGAAGTCCACAAGCTTTGCGGAGACTGCTCTCTTGCTGAAAAGGAACTTGGTTGGGTCAGGAAGGTAGACTTTTTTGGGCTCGTTTCTAAGATGTACCATAACGATTATTCGTTATTATCTAAGTGAAGCAAGAAAAAATATTCATAGCTGGCCATCGAGGAATGGTCGGCTCTTCTATACTTGAGAAGCTTGAGTCCCTAAACTATTCTAATATCATAACTAGGACTAGGCAGGAAATGAACCTCATGAACAAACATAAGGTCATGGACTTCTTTAGTGATGAAAAAATTGACACGGTAATTCTTTGTGCAGCTAAAGTTGGTGGAATTCTAGCCAACAATACATACAGGGCAGACTTCCTTTATGATAATTTACAAATTTCATCAACAATAATAAAGGCTGCGCAAAAATTTGGAGTCAAGAAGTTAATCAACTTAGGTTCTTCATGCATATATCCAAAGCATGCAGACATACCAATCAAGGAAGAATACTTACTTACCGGCCCGCTTGAACATACTAACGAGCCTTACGCTATAGCTAAAATAGCCGCGCTCAAAATGTGCGAAAGCTTTTACGATCAATATGGTTGCAACTTTTACTCGGTAATGCCGTGCAACCTATATGGCCCTAGGGATAATTTTGATCTTAAGAGTTCGCACGTCTTACCTGCCTTAATAAACAAAATACATTGCGCAAAAGAAAAAGGTGACAGATCAATAGAAGTATGGGGGTCTGGAAAACCTATGCGTGAATTTTTATATGTAGAAGATCTGGCCGATGGAGTTATTCATTGCATGGAAAACATAAATGCAAAAGACATATATAGCGACGGCATTTCTCATATAAATTGTGGCTCAGAGTATGAAGTTAGTATATTAGAATTAGTGCATTTAATTAAAGACGCAGTTGGTTATGACGGAAAAATAGTATTTGACAGCTCCAAGCCAGACGGAACTTTTAGAAAAAAAATGGATAACACAAGAATCAAATCAAAAGGGTTCTCGCCGAAAGTCGCACTAAAGGACGGGATAGTTAAAACATACAAATGGTATCTTAAAAATTTAAATATTGACTGTGATCAAGTGTAACACTAATTATGTCAAAGAAAAAATGTTTAGTTACAGGTGGCGCCGGGTTTATTGGCGGTCATCTTGTTGAAAGATTACTTAAAGCCGGACACGATGTCGTCGTAGTTGATGATGAATCCTCCACTGCAAATTCTAATTTTACATGGAGAGATGATTGCGAAAACCACAAAGTAGATATTTGCGATTTCGACAAACTCAATCCACTCTTCAAGGGTGTTGACTTAGTTTTTCATTTAGCCGCCAGGTCCAGGATACAAATTTGCGTACAGGATCCAGCTGATGCTGTCAAGAACAACTCACTAGGAACTTGCAACGTTCTTCAGGCCGCGCGATTAAATAACTGCAAAAAAGTAATGTTCGCAGGGACATCCTCTTGCTATGGGCTTAAAAACCCAATTCCCTTAAAGGAGGATATGCCGAATGATTGCTTGAACCCATATTCTGTAAGCAAGTCTAATTGTGAAGAGCTTTGCAAAATGTATACAAAACTTTTTGGCCTAGAAACTGTTCTATTTAGATTCTTTAACGTCTACGGGGAGCGTCAGCCTTTAGCTGGAGATTACGCGCCAGTTGTCGGCTTATTCTTTAGGCAAAAAGAATCAGGCGAAGCAATGACCGTTGTTGGAGATGGCCTTCAAACCAGAGACTACACTCACGTTAAAGACATAGTCGAGGCAATGTTTCTTGCTGGAGAGTCGGATGATAAGAAAATCGTAGGAGAGCTTTTTAATCTCGGAACTGGCACAAATCATTCAGTCTTAGATTTGGTTAAATTAACTGGAGGTGAACACGTTCATATCCCAGCAAGACCAGGAGAGTCAAGAGAAACTCTTGCGGACAACACTAAGGCTAAAACTATGCTTGGATGGAACCCATCCCGCAAAATAGAAGATTGGATTGAAAAGAACAGACCAAATTAAAATCGGAGTCATAGGGAATGGCTTCGTTGGTTCCGCAGTTGCCAACGGATTTTCGTCCGAGGAAGTAAAGGTATATGATAAAAATCCAGACTCGTCAACTCACCCACTTAGAGATGTAATACTTCAGGATTTTGTTTTCATATGCGTCCCAACGCCAATGAGGGATGTTATGGGAGATGACTGCAATCTATCAATTATAGAGTCCTGCTTTAGCGAAATTAAATCCATCGGATCGAACGCCACCTTCATAATAAAATCAACGGTTCCAATTGGGACAACCGAAAGCCTACAGGAAGCGCATCCGGAATTACATATCATCCATTCCCCAGAATTTCTTACCGCTAAATTCGCAAAAGAAGATTTCATTAATGCAGATAGGCACATAATAGGCTATACCAAATACCAGCACGTCGCACAGGAAGCTGCCAGCTTATTTAAATACAATTTTCCTGATGTGCCATGCCTTATAATGAAAAGCGTTGAGTCTGAATCTGTAAAGTATATCGCTAATTGTTTCTTTGCTACCAAGGTTAGTTTTTTCAATGAGATACACTTACTGATTGATAAACTTGGATTAGATTGGAACTCTATTATTAATGGAGTTATTAGTGACAAAAGAATAGGTGAGTCCCACTATCAAGTTCCCGGTCACGACGGAGACAAAGGTTTTGGTGGCACATGCTTCCCAAAAGACATTAATGCATTAATATCCACCTTTGAGAAAAATGGGCTAGATGCGAAACTTTTAAAATCAGCATGGTCAGTTAATCTAGACGTAAGGAAAGACCTGGACTGGGCAAACTCAACTTCTGCCGTAGACAATAGCGATTCATAAATTTAACAATAAGCACACTAGGGATTCTGTCTATCATCTTGTTTGTTCAAGATTCTCATATTCATCCTTGGTTCTCTTATTGTTAATAAATTATTTTCGTTTTTACTTGATCTACACGTTTTTTTATGTTAGTATGCTTTCTTTAACAAAACTTACATTTTTTATAAAACAACACAACCCCTTAGTGTAAAAACAATTTCATGAATATTAAAGTTAAGAAAAGAAACGGCCGCCTAGAAGAATTTGAAGTAGATAAAATAAACGCAAGCGCATTAAGAGCGTGCAGTGACATAGACAACGTTTCTCCAAGCGAAATAGTTCTAGATGCCCAATTACAGTTATTCGACAAAATAACTACTATCGAAATAGACAAAGCTTTAGTTTTATCTGCTAGGGAAAAAATAGAAAAAGAGCCAAACTACTCTTACGCTGCTGCAGGGTTACTATTAAACTGCTTATACAAAGAAGTATTCAAAGAAGGGGTCGACTCAGAAGCTTTTGAATTGCAGTACAGAAAAAGCTTCATACAGAACATTAAAAAATTAGTAAAGCAAGAGATGCTGGACGAAAGATTACTTGGCTTTGATTTTACCAAACTCTCAGAGGCGCTAAAGATAGACAGAGACAAGAAGTTTAAATACCTAGGCATCCAGATATTATTTGATCGTTACTTTATAAGGAGTGACAAGAAAATAATGGAAACTCCTCAAGCTTTTTGGATGAGAGTTGCAATGGGTCTAGCCATTAACGAAGAAAATAAAAACGAAAAAGCAATAGAGTTCTACAATCTGTTTAGTCAATTTTTATACACAGCTTCTACACCCACACTATTCAACAGCGGCACAACCCACTCACAACTTAGCTCTTGTTACCTCAATACTTTTGATGATAGTATTGATGGGATATTTGATGGAGCTTGGCAGGAAGCTAGGAAATCTAAGTTTGCGGGTGGTTTAGGTTTTGACGTAACTCCATTTAGGTCTTCGGGCTCCCACATTAAGGGAACAAATGGAACTTCTGGAGGTTTAATTCCATGGTTGAAAATTTACAACGACTTGCTGGTTGCCGTAAACCAAGGCGGAAAGCGCCCAGGAGCAGGGTGTGCATACCTAGAGCCTTGGCATTTAGATTTTGAAGATTTCTTAAACTTAAGAAGAAACACTGGTGACGACAGGCTTAGATGCCACGATATGAATACCGCCTCATGGATTCCAGATATCTTCATGAGAAAAGTTGAAGCTAATGAAGATTGGTACTTCTTTGACCCGAACGAAAAGCTTATTGATACCGACGCAAGTCTGCACGATTCATTTGGTGAAGATTTTGACAATAGGTATAACGCAATGTGCCAATCAGCAGAAGACGGAAATGTTAAAAACTTTAGAAAAACCCCCGCAAAAGAGTTGTGGAAAAAAATGCTCAAGGTATTGTTCGAGACATCGCATCCTTGGTGCACCTTCAAAGATCCGTGCAATATAAGATATACCAACCAGCACGAAGGAGTTGTCCATAGCAGCAATCTATGCACAGAAATAACGCTCCACACTAAAGCCTCCAAGTATAAATCTGGCGAGAAGACTGAAATTGGTGAGACCGCTGTATGCAACTTAGGATCAATAAATCTACTAAACCATGTAGAGGAGAAGTCCACGCACGGTAAGTCTGGTTATTTTATTAATTACGATAAACTAAAATCAACAATACACACTGCCGTAAGAATGCTTGATAACGTTATCGACATTAACTTTTACCCAACCAAAGAGGCTGCCAACTCAAATCTGAAGAATCGCCCCATAGGTTTAGGCATGATGGCTATACATGACGTGCTTCATAAATTAAATATTAATATTGATAGCGATGAATCTATTAAATTCAACGACAAATTGTTCGAGTTTTATTCCTGCCAATCTATATATGCTAGTTCTATACTAGCCAAGGAAAGAGGATCCTATGAAACTTATGAAGGCTCATTATGGAGTCAAAATATTTTCCCAATTGATTCCTACAACAACCTAATGTCCTACAAGGGTCAGTCGCCATCTGGCAATGGTGAAACCATGAAAGACGAGTGGGAAACATCAAGACGACATGTTTCTGAATTCGGCATGAGAAACTCTAATGTTATGGCTATTGCGCCAACTGCAACCATAGGTTACATCAACGGAGTAGAGCAGAGTATTGAGCCTAACTTTTCCGTACTCTTTGTTTATGAAAATAAAAGCGGCAACTTCTTTATTACCAACCAGCATTTTATTGATGACATGAAAAACGAAGGCTTATGGAGCCCCGAGGTGGCAAAGCTAGTCAAGGATGTCGACGGAGATCTTTCTTTACTTGATGGCGATATCCCACAGTGGATAAAGGAAAAATACAAAACCGCCTTTGACAGGAATATGTTTAAATTAATAGAGTGCAATGCGTCTAGGCAAAAATGGCTAGACCAAGCTATCAGCTTTAATTTGTATAATAACTCAACATCCTTAAAATATTTAAACGACATTTATATGGAATGCTGGAAGTCAGGGTTGAAGACAACTTATTATTTAAGGAATAGGGCGGCCAGCAAGGTAGAGAAGTCAACTTCTGAAGAGCCTAATTCTTCTAGCTCCCAAACTGCCTGCAGCATTGAGGCAATGAAAAACGGCGGGGAATGTGAAAGCTGCCAATAGAAGAGCCTCTGGGGTTGCAGTGCTTTTTGAAAATTCAGTACTCCTAGCCAAAAGATCAGATAAATGCCACATAACAGGGAACAAATATCCATACGGAGGTTATTGGTCCGTGTTTGGGGGTTCGATAGACGAAGGAGAAACTCCAATTGAATGCGCCGGAAGAGAATTGCTAGAAGAATCCAAAATATTTGTAGACTTTAAGTTTATTGAGTTTATTGACATAATAAGTGATGAGTTTTGTGATTTTTACTTTCACATATATAGGTCTGACAAGATGCTATTCCCACAGCTGTGCGAAGAGCATAGTGAGTTCGGTTGGTTTAAAATTGATGAGCTAGTCAACTTTCAAGACTTAATAGATCCGAATATAGTTCAGCTGCTAGATAGTATATAATTGCACTTTAATGTGTATTTATATACATGAGAAAAAAACTAATACAATCGATAGCGTCCTTACTACTAGACAATCCAGTATCTAAATACGTCAAAAAGAATAAATTTTCAGAAAAAAAATTAAATGTTTCTGAGCATCCTGCTGATGAAAGAGATTGGGTTCACGTCTCTCAGTATTTAAAATCTGAAAGTATTAGTGGTAAGGAATTCTCTAGAAGATCACTATGCGTGAGTGTCGCTAATCAAGGCTCAATAGGTTCATGCGTGGGCCACAGCGGAAGGGTTGTACTTGGTTCGGCTAATGCATTCAAGGCCGAAGAACCAAGTCCTATGTGGATATACAAGACTGCCAAAAAATATGACCCATGGGCAGGTGAAGATTACTCGGGAACATCAATCAGGGGAGCTGCGAACGCATTGATAAACGAAGGTTGCTGTTTTGAAAGCTTTTGGCCATATATAGATAGGGAATCCAGCAACCCTAAAGAAGGAGCAAAAGAAGACGCTAGACTCAAGAAGATTAGCTCCTACCACGTTATACCCTGCTCTGAAACAGAAGAGATCAAAAGGATGGTAATTGACCGGCCACTTTGGTATGCATTCAAGGTCAGGGATTACTTTTTCTCTATTGGTTATGACGGCATTGTTGATACAGAAAAATACTTAGCATCAGAGGTTGCGGGCGGCCACGCAGTATGTCTTATTGGTTGGAAGTATATAAACGACAAGCTTTACTGGGAATTCCAAAACAGTTGGGGTTTGTTTTTTGGAAACTCTGGCTACTTTTTTATGGAGGACTCCTTATTTAGGTCTTCTATTATGAACTCTATTGGGCCCTATTATGTAGAGCTTTCTGATGGGTTCATTAATCCAAAACCAATTGACCCTGACCCAGAACCTATCGAACCAGAGCCCGTAGAACCAGAACCAGAACCTGTCGAACCCGAACCAGAGCCTGTCGAACCAGAACCAGAACCTGTCGAACCCGAACCAGAGCCTGTCGAACCCGAACCAGAGCCTGTCGAACCCGAACCAGAGCCTGTCGAACCAGAACCAGAACCTGTCGAACCCGAACCAGAGCCTGTCGAACCCGAACCAGAGCCTGTCGAACCAGAACCAGAACCTGTCGAACCAGAACCAGAACCTGTCGAACCCGAACCAGAGCCTGTCGAACCAGAACCAGAGCCTGTCGAACCAGAACCAGAGCCTGTCGAACCCGAACCAGAGCCTGTCGAACCCGAACCAGAGCCTGTCGAACCCGAACCAGAGCCTGTCGAACCAGAACCCAAGAAAAGCAAAAACATACCATTGATAATTTGCGCAATAGTTGTGATTCTAGCATTAATTATATTCTCCAACTCCTCTGACCCCGAAGCATTACCAATGAACTGGGATGAAAAATTAGAAAAAGAGTTTAAAGAGAAAGACATAGATAGAGACTCATACTTGCGCGATTTTAAGAAAAAACAGCAAGCAGAGTAATGAATCTGATCATAGACTCAACCCTATCCGAACCTCCCAGCGAGATATCCTGCTTCAGGGACGTAACTATGTATAGTAAAGTGTTTCATTTTGAAAACGTACTACTTTCCTGCAAGATAGGCACAAGATCTATGTACTGGAACTGGTTAAAGAATAACGGCGCTCATGATTTCATCTCTTATGTTCTCCACGAGGGAGAGTTGGAATCTGGCGCATTAATGCATCCAGAAAAAGGAGATATAGTTGTAGATAGAATAAACGCGCTCAACTTAAACTACATAATAACCAGGCTCAAAAGAATATCAGAAAATCTATAAATGAAAAAATATATATTAATTTTAATCATCCCCTTCTTGCTTAATTGCTCTACATTTAAAAAAGGTAAAAACACCAATAACTCGACAAGTATACAGCAAGTTATACCAAGTATTAATGATTTCAATAAAGCCGACACAAACAAAGACAATGTAATAGATAAAAATGAATCAATTAAATTTTTTAATAAAAACAATTCAATAGACTACAATACTCCTTTTGCAGTTTTCTCTATGCTGTCAACCATTGTTATGGTTATTTGTTTTTGGCCGATAGTTTATTCTTATTTAACGTCGTTAATTAAAAGATTCAAGAATCGTTCTTGATTTTTTACTTGACCTTTCTTGTTTTTTGTTGTATAGTTATGTGATCTAATTATTAATCGCATTCGTTATACTATACATGAAAGATAAAACAGGAGAACTTTTAACAGACAACATCGCCGGAGTAAACAGAATTTTACCCCACAAACATAAATACGCATGGGACCTATTCCTTAAGAGTTGTGCGAACAACTGGATGCCCACTGAAATATCTATGCAAAATGATATAGCGCAATGGAAGAACAATGAAATTACAGAAGATGAGAAGTTACTTGTTAAACGATGTCTTGGATTTTTTGCTGGAAGTGAGTCTCTGGTTGGCAATAATTTGCTTTTGTCCGCTTTTCGTTATATTACAGACGCTGAGTGTCGCCAGTATATATTGCGTCAAGCTTTTGAAGAAAGTCTTCACAACCTAACTGTTGTGTACATATGCGATAGTCTTGATTTAGAAATTGATGAGGTTTATGCAGCTTATCAAAATGTACCAAGCATTAAAGCTAAAGATGACTTCTTGATGCAGATTACTGATGATATTAGTTCTAATGACTTTAATTCAACGAGCATTGAGGGCAAGCAAGCTATACTAAGAAACTTCTTAACCTATTGGATTATATGCGAAGGTACTTTTTTCTTTAGTGGCTTTGCTATGCTTCTTGCGCTTGGTCGTCAAAATAAATTACAGGGTGTTTCTGATCAGATTAAATATACTTTGAGGGACGAAAGTTCTCACATTGCATTTGGAACTTATCTCATCAATACTTTAATTGACCAAAACCCCTCTATTTGGACTAAAGAAATTCAAGAGGAATTCATTGAACACATTAAAAAAGCAGTTGAACTTGAAATTGCTTACGCAAAAGATGTTCTTCCCACTGGAATACTTGGGTTGAATGCAGACATGTTCGTAGACTATATGCATTACATTGGCAATAGACGCTTAGAGGCTATAGGATTAGATTACAGATTCCCTAGCGACAAGAACCCATTCCCTTGGCTTGGAGAGGTTGTTGACGTTCAGGCGATGGGTAATTTCTTCGAAAGAAGAGTTCGTGAGTATCAACAAAGCGGCTCTTTAGAAGACGACTTTTAAATTCTAAAAAGCGTCTTAGGGATTCACCCTATCATCTTGTTTGATCAAGATTCTGATATTCATCTTTAAGGCGTTTAATTCTTACGTGTAATATATATTATGGCAAAAGTTCCATTATACACACTAAGCAATACTAGCGGCGAAAGCGGAATCTTCCAGAACCTAGACAGTGATGTGTCTGACCTGGGTCAGGTTTCCGCATCATCTATTTCTAGCTCAAGCATTTCCTCAAGTTCTGCCAGCTTGGGGTATTTAATTCTTGACTATGATAATATTCCTACCGTTGATCCCTTAATCAAGGGGGCCGTATGGAGAGATGGCTCTGATTTCTTAAAAATTAGTAGTGGGTAAATATCAATATTATTTTATAATATTGTATATTGGACGATTATAAATCAAAACTACTAAGAAAGCTAAAGGCTAAATGCTCTGAACTCAATAACGAGTTATCGGAAGTTAACTCTATATACGAAGAGTCAGTTCCCATATTTTGTTCTGAGGTTTGTGATTATTGCAGTAGAAACGACCTACAAAACCCACTAGAAAAACTCAAAGAAGATAAAGAAAAGAAGGGTGAGCCTGAAGTTGCTCCCGAGTTTAAATCCTTATACAGAAAGATAGCAATCGAAACTCACCCAGATAAAGTCGCCAATAATGATAAAAAATTAGACGCATACCAAGAAGCAACAGAGGCAAAAAAAGAAAACAAGATAGACAAACTAGTCTCAATAGCTAAAGATTTAAAAATAGACTTGAATAAAATGAAGTTCTCAGACATTAAACATATAGAAGAGAGCATAATTAAAACTGAAAAGACTATATCTGACATCAGGAATAGTTACGTATGGCTGTGGGCCTTCTCTTCTAAAAAAGAAAGGGGAGATATTATAGTAAGATTTATACTCAATAATGTGTAATCTAACTAACGATGCTCTGTACGATTTTAACTATTTTTTATTTTTCTCTGTTTTTTTCGGATTTTAAATTAATTAATAATTCATAATTTACTGTGCTTAACTTACTTTATGGATCACAATGGCCTTATTAATTATAAAAAAAACCGCCAAATTAATAGTCAAAAAACTATCAAAAATGGTAGTTAATCGGGTCGTTGACCCTCCAGCTCCATCAACTTAATGATATCTTATTTTAAAAAAAAACTAAATAAAGCCAAAACAGCATACGAAAATAAAAGCCTTCAAATATTAAAATACCTAGATAGAGAATTAAACTACGAACAATCACTTAAATACTATACTGAACAAGACAAAATAAAAAAACTAACAATGGAATACAAATCTTACAAATTTGAAAACGAAATCCATAGCCTTAGCTCCATGCCGGAAACAGCTATCGAAGAAATAATAAGAATCAATAAAAGGATTACCGAGCATACTTGGGGAGTTATTCTCGAGGCCGACAAAGTTAGTGATATTAATGTTTATATCGCGCAAATGAATAAAGTTCAAATCAATGCGAGAAAAGCTAATTTCTTTGTGGTTACCGACTCAGAAGATATTCTTTTAAAATTAAATGATGTGTTTAACTGGATGAATAAGATTTTTTACATAGTTCCAAATACATACAATCACAACATAGATAAACAATACAGAAATAGTATAAATTTTCACTGCTTAAAGCATCTTGAAAAGCACGTATCCACTCCAGAATCTGTGCACATGAACATGTTAAAAGAAATTGGAGGCATACAAGTTACAGTGCCTAATCAAAATCGCGTTTTCTGTTTTAACTCTAAAAGATTAGTTCCAGGATCATGAAAAGAATATCTTACATATTAGTTTCCAGAAATGATAATTACAATGGCGATTCGGTTGGCCGTTGTGTTAACACAGTTAATCATGCCTGCGAAATCATTGCAAAGAATAATGTTGTTGATCAATCCGAAGTCGTACTGGTTGATTGGTGCTCTCGTAGCGGCTCTTTAAGGGAGTCTATATCTTCTAGATTAGTCCCAGAAGCTAAAGGTCTACTTAAAATAGTTACCGTGTCACCTGAGATAGCTGACAGGCACCAGGGAGACTCTCCATTCTCAGAGGTTCACGCAATGAATGTTGGATTCAGAAACATGGAGGGTAAACATTTTGCGAGAATTGACCAAGACACTTTAATAGGTCAAAGGTTCATGAATTGGTTTTACCATGAGTATGAAGTTAAAGATTATGGTTGGAGTTGGCCAAGAGCGGCGTTTTGTAGTCGTAGAAATTTAAGTGAAGACCAATCTCATCATTCTGTTTTTAGGGATTATATATACGATCAACAATTATCCATGAAGGTTGATATTTGTCACGAGCATAACCACTATAGCCGATTAATGCCAAACGGAAAAGTTTTTCCTTTTTATGGCGGTGCAGTTGGTGTTATGATGGTTGACAGGGAATGCTACCTTGAACACAAAGGCTTTAATGAAAAGCTGGTTTACATGAATAGCATGGATACAGAGTTCCTTAATCGTATTGCGGCGAAAGAAGATATATATAATTTATGTTTATCAATAGATGCTGATTTTTACCATCAAAATCATGACAGATCCGAAGGAGCATCCAACGATACCACGCAGCCTCACGCACAACAAGAAGGGGAGCGCAAGACCAATGACCTGGATATCAGAAATAAAATGATAGATAACCCAAACCCAGACAACTGGGGCTTGCTTGACGAAGATTTAGAAATAACCATAGTATGAGTAACGTAATATATATTATCAACAACCTACCGTCTGATACGGATTTCGCAAATCCAGGCTATCAAGATGTCGCTTGGGTACCGCACTGTTTAAAGTCGCTAGAAAGATACGCGTCAAAGATAAACTGTGATCTTAAGATTATCTCAATGAATGACTTCCCTGCATTCAAAGAAATAGATGATTACAACTTCAGCTTCTACCAGAAGAGCACCTTCATTAAGATTTTATTCTTGCATGAATTCATGAAGACTAGCTATGATAAGTTTGCGCTTCTTGATCTAGATATGGTCGTTAGCAAAGACGCTACGGACATTTTTGAAACTTACGAAGAAAACGATTTCGTCATGGGTTATGGATTTCACCCAGCAGTTGTTCAGAAGAATGAAATCTTCCTTAAGAAATACCTAAAAAGCATACCAGAAGATGAAAATGTATACTGGCATAATGAAAAAACCAACAGGGATATACCAAAATACAATTTAAATTTAGGATGTTACGTTATGGGGCGAGAAGTTGTACGGAAAATGACAAAGGTACTGCCCGACCAATACAGCTTTGTTGACTTCTTAAAGCATCATGGGTTGATAGATAATCCAGTTCTAGAAGTACTAGGAGAGAGAAAAGATTTTATTGATCAAGATTTATATGCATACGCATACACAAAAACAGATATACTTAAAGAGCACAAACCATTAGATTGGGTGTGGAACGCAAATTACCAAGCTTGTTTTCAAAAAGGAGAAGACAATAAATCTTTTAATCTGTGCCATTTATGCGGAGAGGACGGAAAGCAATTCCTCCTGGACAACCTAAGCAACCCAGAAGTAATGGATAGAATTGATGTATAGTCACGAACATAAATTTATATACGTTCACATGCCCAAGTCTGCAGGAACTTTTGTAAAGCATTATTTGCTTTCCAATATAGAGTCAGATTATGCAAAGAATCAAAACCAGCAGGATTATGACGACAAATATCACGTGACCTGCGAAAGAGCTCTTAATGCTATCGCGCAAGATGTGCCAGATTACGAAGATTACTTCAAGTTCACAGTTGTTCGTAATCCATTTGATAGAGTCGTATCAATGTTTTCTTATCTTGGCGGATGGAAGTTCGATTATTTTGTTGAAAACAATATAGAATCACCAATGATGCCTTATGTTCAGAAATTTCACCAGTATTACATGTCTGATGATTTTGATGGTTTTATTAAATACGCCTACGAAGAAAAAGCTATTTTAAAATTTCACGCTGGATACTATGAAAACTATGTTGACCGCATAAAAATTAATGGAGATATTGCTATTGATAAGTTTTATAAAATGGAAAACATAGAAGGATGTCTTGATGCATTAAAAGATGTTTTTGGCTTCAGTAGCTCCTCTGGGTTCGATGACTGGCGAAAGAATAGCAGCTCCGAATACAAAAAGAAAAATAGTTACAGAGATTACTACTCTGATTACAGTCGTGAATATATAGAAGATCACTTCATTCGTGATTTAGATTACTTTGGTTATGGATTCTAAATTTGTTATATTTGGTCAGGAGCGGGCTGGAACAACCAGTTTAATTTCTGCGTTGAATAAAAATGACAGAATAGTGCACGAGCCATTATCTTCACTCACAGGAGATCTTGAGCACAACCCTAGGTATTCCCAAATAATTAAGGATCACAAGATGGATCCTAATAACTTACCTGAATCTAAAAACATTCCATACTTTAATAAATTTAACAATATAGCTGAAGATTATGAAAGACTCTGGAGTTTCCTAGACTCTCTGTTTAATACCTTTGACGGGGTAAAACATGTATGGTGTACATCCTCAGAAGAAGGAAATGAAAACTTCCTCTCCTACTGTCAAGCGCATGGTATAAAAATAATTTTCCAATATCGAGAAAGTGCTTTTGACCCTGCCGTTTCATGGCAACTCGCCAACCAAGTGCAAATTTGGCAGCTAGGAGAAAACAAAGAGCATAAGTCTACAGTGGATTCTTTTGATTATCAAGAATTAGAAGAGCCCCCCATAAAAAGAAGAACCGCCTGGTACAAAAAATACATCCCTCACTACCACTCCCTACTTCCGCGAAACAGTCTTGTCTCTAAATATGAAGACCTATACGGACTAGAAACATACCAAGAAAGGCTAGAGAAATTCAACTCGATAGTAGACTACCTAGACATCGAGATAGATGAAAATAATGTAGAAAACTTCTTGGGCACAGACAGAAGAGTATTCGGCAAAAAAGCCTATAATAAAATACCAAATTATCAAGAAATGTTTGATAAATATGGCCGTGAAAAAATCATATTATGAGCAAGTATTATTATTTCTCCTGGGATGCTGGCTGGGGCGACACCATATGGCACTTAACTAATGCATTAATTCATTGCGAGAATTCAAAGCAAGATATGCTTATAGATTTGCGCGGCCACTGGTCTAGCAAAGGTGAAAAAAACCTATTTAATGAATACTTCTGCTCCATAGATACCGATATAAACATTATAACTAATGAAGAATCTATAGACCAATTAAAAAAAGATTCAGAAAAACATACAAATAAAACTGTAAAAATTAAAAACCCCTTAAAATCAAAAGAAGACACCGAGTTATTCTACAACACCTTTTCTCGCATTAAGCCCAGTGAATCGGTGACTAACACCGTCAAAGATATAGTGCGCGAAAAATTCAAAGGTAATTACATGGTCGGAGTTCACGCTAGAATGTCGAATGGAGAAGTTAAGAGTCGATTTGAAGGGGCTCGCCCAATGAAAGACGCTGTATTGTTTTATAAAGAAAAGATCGACGATATACTCTTTAACGCTCCTCGTGCTTTTTTGAAATCCTGCAAGGATTATAAATTTTTTATAGCTTCTGACTCGAGCAAATTCGTAGACATATTCAAGGATCAGTTCCCAAATACCGTTTCAATAGATAGGTATTTTGCCCCTCCAGGTTGCGGCACCGGTCACGAAATAGGTGAAGGCTCAACAGAGGAGCAGTTAAAATTAGAAGAAGTTTACGGCAAGACAAAAATAGCCAAAGAAGCTCTTGTTGATTTCTATTTACTACAGGAGACTAATTTTCTATTCAAGAACTTTAGTCGATTTAATGAGTTCTGCTTATACAAAGGCGTGCCAAATTTTCATATAAATTTCCAGGAGAAGTGTTATTAAATGATTAGTCACAGGTATAAATGCATCTTCCTTCATATCCCTAAAGCTGCCGGCACTTCAATTGAGCGGCTTTTATCTGGAGCCGACATAGATATACCCCAAAAAGTTCCAAGAAAACGTGGCTTTTCTCATTTTTTAAACGAGCACTTGGACTATTATGTCTTCTCTGTTGTTCGTAATCCATATGACCGCTTCGTATCTGCATGGAAATGGGGCGAGTTAAAATTCGAAAAAGAAGGCGGCCTACCATTCTATAATAAAGAAAGATCAGTATCGTTCGAGGAATATGTTCTACTAACTACTGACATCGATTACCGCAAAAACAATAAAAACTTATGGAGCGAATACGACGAATACCATACGCTGCCACAGTTTGAATTCTTCCCTCATTTAAATGGCGGTCATTATTTTACAGACACAATAAAGCCTGAATTTACTTGTGATTTTATTGGTCGATTTGAAAACCTTCACGAAGATCTCAATGAGGCCTGGTCTAGTATTGGCATAAATCAGTTCGACCTACCCCATGCATATAATTCAAAGACGTTCAAAAAAGAAGCCATATGGTCGAGTGAGTTAAAAGATAAGATGTATAATTATTACAAAAAAGATTTTGAATTATTTAATTACGACAAATGAAATTTTGCATATTCACTCATTTGTTCTTCAGGCCCAATCTTTTTCATTTTGAGGAATGGTTGAAGTATCATATTGATTTCGGCGTAGATCATTTTTATTTTTATGAAAGTTCTCATTCGGGAATACCTTGCCTAGCAAAAGATACAAAAAGGCAAATAGATATACCCTTAGTTGGCGATATTCCGTACAGTCGTATTTATAAATACTACGATGAAATTAGGGAAAGGTATAAAGATTACTGCACTTTTATCAAATGGTTACCAAAGGATAAAAACGGTAACTACCTAGAGCACCATCAAATTCATGCTTACGAACAAGCCACGGCTTTTAATCATTTCTATAAAAATTATGCCAAAAAACACGACAGAGTATCAACTATAGATTGCGATGAATTTTATTACAGCAATAAACATCACAACATCAAAAGCTTTTTAAACGAAAATAAACAAGATATTTTATTATTAGGTTGTAAGTTTTTTGAATCTGTGTTTGTTCATGTCGGCGACTTGGTAGCGCAGAAGACAAAATGCTTAGATAAATTCTCAAGAGTTGGCCCTAAATATATATTCAATGCTCAAAACGCAAACTTGATATACAAAAACTCGCCCCACTTCCCTCCCAGTAAAAACAGAACTAGTGTAAATATAAGTCAAGAAGAACTTTGCTTCTATCATTATAAAGTTAATAAAAATGCAAAAATTTCAATAGAACACCACGGCAAACAAAAAATGAAATACGCAGAAGATAAATCAATGGCTAAAAAAGCCCAGTATTTACAAGATTATAATTTTATAGCAAAGCCGCAAACAAAACAAAACTTCATCGATTCAGAAGAAGACATATTAGGTTTAGATTTATTTACATGGGACCAAAGATGAACCTTAAAATTATATCATTCTGCAACTATCCTTACAGAGAAATAGCATTAAACTGGGTCAAGCACTTAGAAGCTTTGTCCATAGATAATTACGAAGTTTTATGTCTCGATTCTGAATCTGACGAATATTTAAAATCCCACGGCTGCCACTCAAGAGTTCTAGATGAATTTAATGGTGACTGGATTTCTGGCTGCAAGCATACCATGCGCCGCACCTTGATATTTAAAAAGTACTTAGAAGAAGGTTGTGACATTATTCATTCAGACACTGATGCGCTTTGGCTCAAAAACCCTATACCTGAATTGATCGAATCAAACAGTCAAGATATTATTGTATCAACGGTTAGGCATAAAGGAGCATTCCCACCAGAGGTTCGCGAAGCTTTTGGATTTACATGCTGCATGGGCTGGATATTTTTTCGAAGCAATAAAAACACAATCAACTATCTAGATAAATTCCTTAACACTAGAGAGGTCAAGGGCTCAGATCAGAAAAACTTCAATGAATTCTTATTGAGCAATAATCCATCAATTAGCCCGCTCGACAATGGAGATGAGTTAATCATTACCAATGACTTAAACGTCTCATTACTTGGGCTATCAAAGCCCCTAGTCAAGCGCGGTCCAATAGAAGAAGAAACATACGTCTGGCATCCAAACACAAGAAAAGAAGCCGAGCATAAAAAACAATCATTTATAGATAGAGGACTATGGAAAATTTAATCTCACATCTTGAAGGCCCAAATAAGCATATTATTAATTTAATAAACCTTGATAGCGGCGAAGTTGTCAATTCAACAAGTAAATGGCTAAGTGATCGTTGGTTTTTGCGCGAAACAAACTTTGCAAAACATTTGACATGTGTCGAAATCAGCCCATTCAAAAACACAAAAGACTCAAACGTATTTGTCGGGAAAAAGTATTTGGGGCATAAAGTTTACAAATCTCTATCCGATTCATCAACATCTATTGACTTCTTATCAATACTTGACCCTGACATCTCGCTTGAAGTTTTAGAGTCTATCGATTTTTCCAAGTATACAATCAAACATTTCTGTATAGCTATTAACCCAGTAAAAACAAAAAATTTTAAACAAAACAAAAAAGACATAGAATTATTCATGAAGGATAAAGCTAAATTTATAAAACAAAACAGAACAGAACTTCTATATATAAATGAATACTGAAAACTATATCACACTAAATCTAATTCAACCAGGACTATGCGTTAGAATGTATTTGATTATCAGCTACCTTAATTATGCAGGGGACAACAACAAGAAACTTTTGTGTCTATGGAGGAAAAATGATCAATGTCCTGGAAATTTTTCTGAAGTGTTCAAAGAAATTGATGATGTTGTTTTTCTTGAAAATGACTTTAAGGGGATAAAAGGCGAACACCCAAAAGGTAAAAACTCCTGGAACATGATCGACGGGTATTGGCCTTCAAAATATTACAAAGATTATTCTCTATTTAAACCTATAGTAAAGCTTCAAGATAAAATAGATTCAATAGTTAATAAACTAGGCGATTTTATTTCCTTACATGTCCGCAGGACTGATATGCCAGGGCTTGCATCAAATTCAGATTTTTTTGAATTTATTGATAAGCATCCTGATCTTAAAATTTACTTAGCCTGTGATCAAAAATCTACCCAAGAAACTTTTCTAGAAAAATACGGCGAAAGAATTTTTCTTAATAAACCTTTTAAAAAAGAATGGTCCCCACAGGATAAACTAGAAAGATCTTCAAGCCTAGAAGATGCAGTTATTGACTTATTTGTTGCATCGCGCGCTAAATTCTACAAAGGAAGCAATAAAGGCCAAAACGGCATAGGTTTGAGTAGCTTTAGCGGTGCTATACAATATTTATATAACTTAAACTCAACAGTAAATTAACATAGGCCAAAGACAGCGCTCAAGTAATCGTTTTTTAGGTGTATAATATATCATGGAACAAATAAAAATACAAACAGGAGCAAACCTTAGTCGCTTGCTTCAATCAACAGTAAACATACCTCAAGCCTTTACTGAGCTTGTAAAAAACTCGATACAAAATTTCTCTACATTTTGCCGCATTGATTTTAACGATGCATGCGCAACTATAATCGACGACGGCCAAGGCTTTGATCATGAAAAAGATGAAAACGGCATGAGTGGTTTTGAGAAATACTTTGTCTTTGGAAATTCCTACGATATGACTGGCGGTAAAGGCGTGAAGCTTGGTCAAATGGGAATAGGTGGCAAACTTGCAAACGACAAACTCTCCAACGAGATTGATATACATTGGATCATTGAAACAAAGAATATCCACGGCAAATGCTTTATTGTTGAATACAAGCCTTCTGGCGTCGAATTTTTGAACGATTATTCTCCTGAGCTTACTGAAATAAGCCCAGAAGAATGCTCTATACTCACAGAGTCTGGAACAAAGATAACTATTGCAACCCTAAAAGACCATATACAAAAAGAGGGCTGGCCTTCTGGTCAAATTAAAAATGAGCTTTGCACTTTCTTTGGCTTCCTTTTGCCGCAGCTTGAAAAAGAAGGTAAGAAATTCGACCTAATCCTTAATGGGGAAAGTTTAGACTTTTCATACAAACTTCCTGGCTCTAATATTCCTATTATTAGGCGCGAATTTGAATACGACTACTACGGCGAAAAGCGCACCAGCAATATCGAATTTAGATTATCATTAATTTATAATCGCGGCTTAATTAAAAACCATCCATTAAAAAACATTGAAATAATATCAAAGGTTAAAATCTGCTCGCTTAACTTGTCCGACCAAGACTTACTAGAATCAACACTAGAATGGTTGGAAGAAAAAAACAAAGAAGAAATAAAAGATAAAGATAAAATTTATGATGTGTTTAATAAGTTGATTGGTTTTATTTCTTGCGATGACCTCTCTGAAGTTATGGATAGTACTGGAATGCCAGCCAAAGATCTTTCTCATCATGGGTTAAGGAGTGACCACCCCATAACGAACCCTTTTTACGAAAGAGTTTATAAAGTTCTACTCGAGTGGATCGTTGAATATATCAAATTGAACTCCGAAGAAAAAATGAACATCCTTGACGCTCTTGCTAACGAGGTATCAAGCATGCTTGCTGAATATTTTGAAGACGAAGACTTTTCTGATTTATGGGACACTGAAGAAGAGGAGGACGACGAAGAAGAAGAACTAACAGAAGATGAGAAAAAAGAAGAGAAAGAAAGAAAAGAGTTGGAAAAATTCGCAGAGCTCACAATTGATAAAGAATGGGTTTTTGAGCCAGAACCGGAAGAGCCAGAACCGGAAGAGCCAGAACCGGAAGATCCAGAGCCTGAAAATAATATACCTCCCCTCTGGAATAAATACAAAAACCAAAAATTAAAACAATCAAAAAGGCTAAGGTATAGAATTATTGATTTTGGAGAGGAAGAATCTAAATCAATGTCTAAGGTTGATGACATATCTGACTTCACCATATTAATCAACAACGGCAATCCTAAATTCAAAAGATTCTACGAAGAGAATTCTCCATTCTTATTGTCTCTTCATATTTCCGAACTACTTATTAGAGAGATATCAATGTATAAGAATCCTTTAGCTAGGCCTACTGATCTAGACGAAGCTATTAGTGATTTCTATTCCAATAAATACACCCAAATAAAGAAGAATAGTGAATGATAAGGGAGTAATTTACGTTGCTGTAGACCCCAACACAGCCCCCCAAGAGAGAAAATACAACCCAGACAAGAAACAAATACTCAAAGAATTTTTTCATTCTTTCAATTCCTTAAGGCTAACTAACCCATCTCTCTCTGCGACAGTTTTTACTGACTACAAGGAAATTCTTGACTCTTCTTTAGATTTTGAGCGAAATCAAATTAAAAATGACTTCGGCCTTAAACCTAAAGTTTTTGGCATAAAAAATTCACCCTATAAGCGTACAGTTTTTTTAGATACAGATACCGAAGTAAAAGGCTCGATAGAGCCTATTTTCTCATATCTTAATGGTAATGATCTTTGCCTTGCAAAAGAGTTTATCATTCCCTCTGCTTTCAATACTGGAGTTATTTCCTTCAAGAAGTCTTCTTTGGTTAAAGCTTTTATAGATTTTTGGTACAAATCAATGGATAATAACCATGAAAAAGTTTGCGACCAAGGCTGCTTTAATAATATCATTAAGTTCAAGCATAAAAATCCTCCTAAAAATTTAATCCATATAAAAAAAATTATCGACCCGATCTCAATTAAAATTTTAGACAGCAAAATATGGAACCTTCGTGTTGCAGAAAAAAAACAACTTCTATCAGAGGGGTTTGATTTCAATAAGAATATAATTCTCCACATGAGAGGGTTGGCTAAATAATGAATTACGACCTTTACATATTAACTACTGCAATCGATAGGCCCGACCTGCATAATCAAACACTGCCACCCTTTTTTAAAATACTGGAAGATCAGGGTGTCAATTATAAATGGTTTATTAACTTAGATTCTCCGTTTAAAAAAACAGAAGAAGCCACAAATAACTTAAAATCTTTCAATGGAGGCTCCCAAGACTTGCATATTTCAGATAAAGCCTGTTTTTATTCGGCGGCAAAACACGTGATCAGTTCTGCGTATAATGAACTAGACAATCTTGATGGTTACGTCATGTGGCTTGAAGATGACTGGGATTTACTTATTCCCTTTAACATGCGCGAATTAATAGGTAGTGATTATGAATATATTGGCTTTCACTTTCATCACTTTTTTGAATTCTCATTTAACCCAACTATGTGGAGCAAAGATTTTTTTGTAAAAAATGTACACGAACCTTTTGCTACTTCAGAGACTTCAATTGATCCAGAGCAGCTATTAATCAATCACCATAAAAAAACTAGATCAGAAGATTCTAGCCACCTAAAGGATGTAAACCGAATTAACTTCAACGGCGTATTTGAAGATGCTGGCAGAAAATGGGGAGAACAATATAATTTAAAAAAATGGAATAAAAACAAAACAGGAGGAAGCGTTAGTTATGCCTAAAGCCTCCATAATATTATCGTCCTACAATAACTTATCCGCACTTGAGTTAAGTATTGAAAGTTTGAAACATCAAACAGAAAAAGATTTTGAAATCATTATAGCAGATGATGGCTCAACAGATGGCACAATAGAATATTTAGAAAAAGAAGGAATACAATATTTTAGCCGCCCCAATGAAGGCTACAGGCTTGCGTATATTTGGAATCGCGGAGCCGATCTAGCAAAAGGGGATAGATTTATCTTTGGTAATTCGGATATTATATCTCACCCTAAAAGAATAGAGGAGCATTCAAAATTTAATAACTATTTAATCGCTGGCAGTTATCCATCAATACCAATTGATTATGTAAAATCTATAACAAAAGAAAAAATACGGCACAACTTTTGGTCGATAGATTTAATAGCGACAGAGGACAGAAGAAAGGATTACATTTCTGGGCTCAAAAAACCACAATTACATCACGGTAAAAAGATACCTCCGCGATATATGTATGGCGGCAACTGGTCTTGCCCTGCTGATATTTTTAAAAAACTGGGAGGTCTAGATGAAGAGTTTAAAGGTTGGGGTGGAGAGGATTTTGATTTTGCCCGACGAGCTCAACTAGATGGGCATGATACCATCCTTAATACTAATTGTATTGGGTATCATCTTGATCATGAGACGATCAATAGAGACGAAACTCGGTCAATAGGTAAAAGTTATTTCAACCAAAAATGGTCATAAAGCCTAAGATAATAGATGCCTTCATGTTTAATAATGAGCTTGATATACTTAATTTCAGGCTACATGAATTAAACGATTATGTAGATAAGTTTGTTATATATGAAAACTCATGGACTTTCAGCGGCAATAAAAAACCACTTTACTTTGAGGAGAACAAACAAATGTTTTCTAAATTTTCCGACAAGATAGTTCATATAAAAAGTAACACTCGAGGAAAAGACAACTGGAAAAGGGAATATGCCCAAAGATATGAGGTATTACTGAAAGGAGTCTCATTGCTAAACTTAAACGACGAAGATATCGTTTCTTTTTGTGATCTAGATGAAATTATAGACACAGAATTAATCACTAACTACAAAAACGAGTTACCCAAAGACACAGTCTTGCTTGTCCAGCCTCATTGGTTTAACGTATCCTGGGATTGCTACCTAGGAGCATGGCAACATCACAGTATTATTTTCTCCTACTGGAGGGAGCTTCAAAAAAGAATGCCCCACTGGAGGGGCATGCAATGCGGTTGGCGATGGGATCATCCTAAATTCCCCCAGCCGATCAAGAAACAGGAATTATCTGGCTGGCATGCGTCTTGGTTCATGAAAACTGAAGATTTAATCGTTAAATTAAAAAGCTTCGCCCACAATGGAGAAGAATGGGTTGACGAATTGTTACAAAATATCGATATCGTTAAGTTTAGAATTAAATCAGGGCTTGACATTCAAGGCGAAAAGCAATCAGAAAAATTCGATAAAAATTATCCTGTCTTTAAAAATTATATCACCTATGACTAATTTAAAATTAATTTCTGTAATTAGTTCGGGAGACAATAGATACAAATCTATTCGCGATAATTTCTTAGCCAACACATCTTCTTTTGATTCAATTATTTCCAGTGTTGAGGTTATAAATGTTGAGACAAAATCGGGGGACTGGCAAAGTCAAGGCTTCCTGGATACCGTATACAAAAAATTAGATCACACCCATCAGTTATTAAAACAAGGTCACACTGTTTTTTGCACCGACTTAGATATTTTCTACCTAAAAGATCCCATAGAATACATGCATGGATTACTTGATAATTTCGATATTGTTGGGCAAAATGATTTTGATAGGCTCTGCACGGGTTTTTATATGGTCAAATCTTCTGATTTAACAGTAGATCTTTTTGACACAACCGAGAAACTTGTTTTAGATGGTGAGCAAAGCGATCAAAATTATATCCATACTAAATTACAATCAGACAAATACTCTAGCCTAAAAGTCCACAAGCTTAATGAAGACTCTTTCCCCAATGGATATCGCTGGTATAAATGGAATAAAAGATTAAATCCATCTATTGTTCATTACAATAGCATAGACTCTATAGAAGGAAAGATAGACAAAATGAAACAATTCAATCACTGGCTAGTGTGAAAAAAATATTTAAAATTTTCGTCTGTTGTCATAAATATATTCATAGAGTTGAAGATATAAAGGCTCGCGTCAATAAATGGAATCTTGGTGATTATTTAATTTTTGTTGGCGGCGAAGAGGAAAAACAGTTAGAAGAAAATGTTATTCAATTAAAATGCCGTGATTTATACGAAGACCTGCCAGAAAAAATGTTTGCTATCTATGGATATTTAGCAGATAACGGATACGCTAACAGCTATGATTACTTCTGGAAAATAGATGATGATGTTGATTTCATGCGCTGGAACGAAGGGCGCCAAGAAGCATTAGTTAACTCGCTCAACGGCCTAAACTACGCTGGATTCAAACTAAAAAGTGGAGAAGGTAAGCGTGGTTGGCATATCGGAAGAGTAAGAGAAGACTCGCCCTGGTTCAACAAAAGATATAATGGAAGATACCCCGACTGGATGGATGGCGGCACAACATATTTCCTTAGTTCTAAAGCCTTAAACAAGTGGAAAAATTTTTATAAACTTTCAGAAATTAGAAATTACGATATATATGAAGACCTTGCAGTAGCTAAATATCTAGAAAAATGCAACATACTACCAGTAGAAATAAACCCATGGCAAGACAAACCCGTGCTAAAATTTAATATTAATAAATGAAAATCTTCAACAAAAGCAAAGAGGGGCTTTTTGGTTCCTCGATGAACTGGATTAACGCAAGACTGCCTTATTTATATAAAAATAAGATATACCCTCATTGGGATATTAGAAACGTAAACCATGGAAACCCTTCGGACCAAGATAGGATTATCCCTCATATTATTGAGCCTAAAAAACAAAACGCAAATCCAGGTGAAACTGTAAACCTGCTAGATATAGAAAGATATCAGTATACCGACTTCAATGAGGCAAGCTTTTACTTTAATCATTATTTTGAATTGAATCAAAGCATTATTGATTTGTCTTTTGAAATTTGCAAACCTTTCGATAATTGTCTTGGTATACATTTTCGAGGCAATGATAAGTCTAGAAAGAATGACAAGGAGAATGTTCCTATAGATAATTATGCTTACATTGAAAAAATAAAACTTTTTGCTGAGCGCTATGATTTTGAAAGCGTTTTTGTTTTGTCTGATGAAGTTGCTCTAAAGGAATTTTTAAAAAATGAAATCTTAAAAATGCTTAATGTCCCTGTGTTTTTCACTAACATTGAACCAGTTTTCCATTTATCTCAAAAAACACTTGACAACAAGTTAGAATTAACAAAAAATGCTGTAGCAGAAATGCTCGTTCTTTCTCGATGCAAGTATGTACTTAAAAATCAATCCGCATTTTCGAGTTGGGCAAAGATCATCAATCCTGAAATTAAAATGTACAGAACCAGCAAGTGCAAGCAAGACTGGTTCCCTGATTATTATTTGCCAGAATTATGATTTCTCACGAGCATAAAGCCTTGTTTTTTCATATGCCCAAATGTGGGGGAACTTCCATTGAGCGCGTTTTAGCATCTTGCGGCTTTCAGAAGAGTTCTAGAGAAGCTTTTTACCAGAATCAACACTCTGTTAGTTTATTTGACCAAGCCAAAAAAAAATACGCTGATCATATTGATGATTATTATAAATTTTCTTTTGTCCGAAATCCTTGGGACCGAATAGTTTCGGTTTGGAAAAAGCATGCTCTTCCTTTTTCTGATTCGGGAAGATTTCCAAACATTAATGACTTCAATACTTTTATAAGAAAGTATCCATTACCCCAAAAAAATATTTTATGGCATGCGCGTTCTCAATTTTTTCAATTAAAAAACCCTTCTTTCTATAACTTTATCGGAAGGTTTGAAAATATAGAAGAGCACTTATTTTTTGCTTTGGATAGTATCGGTGTCACTAATAATATATCGCTCCCGAAATTAAATCAATCCAGCCACAATCATTATAGTAATTATTATAACGAATATTCTGTAAAGAAAGTAGGGGAGATGTACAAAGAAGAAATTGATTATTTTGGCTATGAGTTTATTAATAAATGAAAGCGCTATGTTTTACTTTTGATCGGAATATGCCGATCCTGGAATATGTCTTATATACATACTTTAAATGTTGGCCAGATAATCCTTTTGTTTTTTACGTTCCATGGAATAATACTAAACCTGATCATTTAGTAGAAAAATACGGCTCCGACAAAATCAAGCTATTGCAGACTGATAGCAGAGTTAAGCCAACTATTCGCACTCTTTTATCAATAGCTCAGCCTAATGAATTTATATGGTGGGCGCAAGATGACAAATACATATTGGATTTTAAAAACAAACAAATAATAAAAGACCTTTATCAATTTAACGCCTCGAATATTGGCGGCTTTATGTTTACAAAAAACGCTGACGCTGAAACTTCATATACAAATATCAAAAAAAAATTCGGTGAGCTTGAATTAATACAAAAGAAAAATCATCACCAGATATTCCAACCACAATTGCTCAAGAAAGAGGTGATCGAATACTTATACTTGAACGACAGGCTAGAAGATCACTACCCCCTATTAAAGCTTTACCCGATAATGAACTTCAAGCCAGTCAAAGATTTATACGCCACCAGTAGTAATCAAATCAACATAGCTGAATCTCTGGACGCCGGCAAAATGACAAAAAATTTAGTGTACAATATGAGGAAGGATGGTTTTAAAATACCAAAACTACCTCAATGTGAAAAAACAATGATATATAAGGACCAAAAATGAGCTTAGGAAACAAAGGAGTATTGCAATTTATTAAAAACGACGCAGTTTGCGTGGAGGTCGGAGTATGGAAGGGTGATTTGTCTAGGCATATCGCTCAGCTTCCAATTTCTGAGCTTTACTTGATTGATCCTTGGCAAACTATCAACGATGTAGAAGGCCGCCTTCATAATACTGAGCAAAAAAACTTAGATGATATTTACAACACAGTAAAGAGAAGGTTTTTCTTCAACAAAAAGGTTAAATTGATACGGAAATTTTCCGCTGACGCAATGACTGACATTAAAGACGGTTCTGTAGATTGGATTTATATTGACGGCAATCACAGCTATGAATTCGTAAAAGAAGACCTTAATGGCTGGTGGCCAAAACTTAAAAGCGGAGGCTATTTGTGCGGCGATGACTATATCGAAGGAAAATATCAAGTTGAAGAATTGCAATTCGGCATCGTGCAGGCTGTTGATGAGTTTAGGCAAGAGCGCGAACCTGAAATTAATCATTCTGAATTAATTAAAGATCAATTTGTTTTCCAGAAGAAATGAATCATGATGGCTCGACCAAAGTTGCTGTAGTTGGCAACTGTCAAGCTCAAGCTTTATGCTGGTACTTAGGTAAATTAAATTTCCTATCCTCCTGCAAGTATATATGCCCCGACTGCATTCTTGGGGACCGCCCCCTACCAATGTTTCGTGACAAAAACATATGGGGAGATCAGCTCAGCAATAGCATATATAATAATTCAGAATCCATTGGCTTTCTGGAATCTGCGACACATATCATCTACCAACCCATAAAAGAAGAGACCTCAAAGATACACAATTACAAAAAAATACAATCCTACGAAACTAAAGCCTGCCAAGTAATCAGTTTCAGCGATTACTTTTATGACCCAAAAGACGAATCCAAACTCATGGGAATGAAAGATAGGTCAAGGAAATATAACATCAACATTTGCGGTTACAGCATAATCTTAAAAAATAAAGATAAAATTCATGGTCAAACAAAAATTTTGAAAGATGGATATAAAGTTCATCCAAATTCTTTTTATTTTCTTGAAGTTATCTCGCGTCTATGCAAATTAACCGGATGGGATTATTTCTCCAAAAAAGATTACAAAACATACCTTAACTCTGGGTACCCATTCGACCAATAAAATAATGATTTCAGAAAAGTTGAAATGCGTTTTCGTGCATATTCCTAAGTGCGCTGGTAGTTCAATTAATCTTGACTTAAAATTAACTTCTGTGGGTTTTTCTGGGCATAGTCCAGCTTCTTGTCATTTTGATTACATCGGCCAAGGTTATTTTTCTTTTACGTTTATTCGAAATCCATACGATAGGGTTGCTTCCGCTTATAGGTATTTTCAAAAATTAGTTCCGGGCCATAGATGGTACAAAAGAAATAGCATTATAGCTGACCTAGCTAACGAACTAGACTTCAGTGGTTTTGTTAATCACATAGACGACTTTAAGCAGCTAATGAAAAGAGAAGATGGCTCTTATGAGTCCGGCATCCACTTTCAACCGTTCTCTTATTTCCTAGATGAGCCTGTTGATTTTATTGGTCGACACGAGAACATACAGCATGATTACTTCAGCATTAGATCCAAATTAAACCTTCCAATAAAGAACCTACCAAAAACAAACTCAACAAACAATAAAGACTATAGAGAATTATACGTAGAAGATAGCAAAAATATTGTGTATAATACATACAAAGAAGACATAAAAAAATATAACTACAAATTTTAAATAAAATGCCATTACCATACGAATTCGAACTAGATGATTCCAGGCTTTCTCTGCTGGAAAAGATTAAACCAGGAGATGTTTGCGCAGAAATAGGTGTATTCAGGGGCGACTTTTCTGAATTCATGCTGAAGATGGACCCAAGTAAGCTTTATTTAGTTGATCCATGGGTTAGCATAATGGATATTCCAGCTAGATGGCACGCAATTGATCAGGGTGAATTAGATTTGATCAAGCAAAACGTCGTTAATAAATTCTCTTCAGACAATCGTGTGGAAATTATTGAAAAATACTCAATTGATGCACTTGATGACTTCGAAGATGGCTCGTTTGACTGGATTTATCTTGACGCGAATCATTCATATTCTTTCATTCAGCAGGATTTAGAAAATTGGTGGACAAAATTAAAGACTGGCGGAACAATGTGCGGAAACGCCTACCAAGATGATGATGCTCAAATTAGGCTTCTTGACTTTGGCGTTATACCTGCAGTAGATTCATTCTTAGAAGACTTTTTTGACGAAATAGAAAATTTTGAAATCATAGAATATCAATTCGTATTAACAAAAAAATGAAAATATTAGTTGGAGGAGCGGGCGGCTTTATTGCCGGTTATTTAGTTAAAGATTTATTAGCGCAAGGGCACGAAGTTATTGCTGCCGATATTAAACCATCAGAAGAGTGGTATCAAACTTTTGATGCTGCTGAAAATCATTTTGACTGTGATCTTGGGGAAAAGCACCATTGTTACAATCTATCAAAAGGTGTTGAGCGAATCTACAATCTTGCTTGTAACATGGGTGGCATGGGTTTCATTCAAAACAATCATGCTCTTTGTATGGAATCAGTTTTAATTCAGGCGCACATGCTTATGGCTGCCAGAGACAACGGGGTCAAAGAAATACTCTATAGCTCCTCTGCCTGCATTTACCCTCAAGAGATTCAGTCTGACATTAAAGATGCTGCCTCACAGGGCTTAAAAGAGCACACTGCATACCCGGCAAATCCGGAAGATGGATATGGCTGGGAGAAACTCTTTAGCGAGATTTTAACTTCTTACTACGGCAAGGACTTTAATATTGATTCTAGGGTCTGTCGATACCACAACGTTTATGGCCCTTATGGCACATGGCGCGGAGGCCGCGAAAAAGCTCCAGCAGCTATTTGCCGTAAGGTTATTGACGCTAAGATGAGAGGCAATCATGAAATTGAAATCTGGGGTGATGGCGAGCAAACTCGTTCTTTTATGTATATCGACGATTGTATAACCGGAATGGACTTGATGTGGGAAAAAGGCGACACTCGTCCATTGAATTTAGGTAGTGACGAAATGGTTTCAATCAATCAGCTGGTTGATATAGCTGAAGGTATTGGTGGGATTAAATTAAAAAGAAACTACAATCTTGATGCGCCGCAAGGAGTTCGTGGTCGAAATAGCGACAATGAAATGATCAAAGAGGTGCTTGGATGGGCTCCATCAATCACCCTACAAGACGGACTCGAGAAAACTTATGCCTGGATTTACGATCAGATGCAAAATTGCAGTGACTCATCAGGGTATTAAGTGTAAATACTTTTACTATGATCGAATTCTACAACGTAAAAAAGAAAAAGAAAGTCTCAGTTGAAGAGTCTAGCGTTTCAAAACACGCTTACGAAAAAACAACCAAGACCGGAAAGCAATCGATAAGATACGCCTTAAAAGCGGTAGATGAAGACGGCACTAAGCTGACTAAATTCTGCAGCAAGGCTGACTACGATAAGCTTCCGGACTGATGGGGCCTATATTAAATACAATTCTTGGAGCAGGAATCAAGCTGCTCTGCAATTTAATTAATTCTTGGCTTGAGCAAAAACGCCAAGACCAACTCTTTATAGCTGCCAAAGATGCAGCTATGTTTGATGCTATTTGCAAAAACCAATCTGCTCAAGCCAGCGACCCCTTCGTGAAAATCTCAAGACGTATACTTTTTATGTCAATAACCTTCACTATGTGTTACTTGATGATTTACTATGCCCACAACCCAGACATAACCTATAATCTGATAGTGCCAAAAGGAGAAGGAACTAGATGGGGATTTTTTAGTTGGATATTCGGAGCTAAAGACTGGGAGCTGGTTCAAATGACTGGAGGCTTGATGCTCTCGTCCTTTATGGATTTATGCTTTATGGTTGTTGGGTTTTATGCAATTCCCAGCAAAAGGCGCTAAAAAAGTGTATACTCTTATAAGATAATAAAATTATGAGTACAATACCTACGCAAACATACGATAATCCTCTTTTTAGCGGAAGCAGTCAAGCATCACATTCTCCAGATGTAAATTTACAATACATATGGGATCAAGGAATTAATTCTGAGGCTGGCGGCTGGAGACCTTTAAATACTGGAGACTTACTGACTGTAAATATAGAAGATGCGCAGATCAACGTAAATTTAGACAAAGACGAAGACTCCGTAAACATCTATACCAGTGAAAATCAAGCGATCAACGTCGAGTCTACAGACTTAGACGTTAGGGATCTGACTAGCGACACAGATTTTGTTAGCGCCAACCTACAGGTGGGCGACGTAGATGTATCTGACGCTAATCCGGTTCCATCTTTTGACCCAAAGACTTATATCAGCTTTACAGATTCTACAAATTTTGACAGTGCGGACCTTGGAAGTAGTAGTGCATCGACGGACCTTCATCCGACTGCATCCCCTTGTTATAGCAAGCATGGCTACATAGCTCATTGCTATACTGGCGCCAACAATACCTTTACTGGTAGTTTTATATTTGAAGCTAGCATGGATGGGGCCAACTGGGCGTCAATAGAAACAAGGACAATCGAGTCCTCTACCGATACAACTTTTAGTTATTACGATGAATTCAACTTCAGATACAGCAGGGTTACCTTCACAGGTGATGCTAATTTTACAGGAACTTGCTTGTTGCAGGAAAAGCATGATTTGTAATGGGGGATATATCAAGCTTCAGGCTCATCGGTAAAACTTCCGCATACCAGACTAAATTTTACCCCGACACTGAGCTCAAAAATTTTCAATATCGCTGGACCCCAGAAGAAAGTTCGCTATTTGCCTGGTATGACGCAAGCGACATATCCACCATAACGGAATCTGCTGGAATCGTGTCTCAAGTTGACGATAAGTCAGACAATGGATTCCACTTAAATGTATTAACCGCCAATAAAGTTGGACCCAAGACGGGCGTAGAGACACTTAATAATTTAAATGTACTAACTTGGGACTTACCTGCTCAGGTGCTTGAGAATAATTCTTTTGCATACGATCAAAACTCCAAGGCATTATACTTTGCCGTAATTTTCAAATGCAATATAAATAACCAGCAGGATTTCATTATTGCTGGCACTGAAAATACCGCGCCTGGTAATAGAATGTCTGCAAGGAGGACAGTTGGCTTCAATTCAATTCAAGTATTAGGGGGCAGTGGAACAGGTTCAAATATCGCCCTTAGCACGCCCCAAAACACCGCCAATGAGGGAGAGGATCTTTTAATTGTTGTGAAATTTAACGGAAGTAATTCTCATATCAGGATTGATGGAGAAATTAAAAATTCAGGGAACATTGGCACCAATCCATTTTCATCACTTAATGTTGGAGCTAATGAGGGAGAGTTTTCTTCAATCAATGGATACATTGCTGAGCTCGTATTCTTTGAAGACTCTTCAGTCCAAGAAAAGATGGAAGGATATTTAGCTCACAAGTGGGGCACTTCAAATAATCTCCCAGTGTCACACCCCTACAAATACCAGCCAAGATACTTCATTTAATTCCCTTGACTTTTTTTATTGTTTGTGCTATTATTAATAGGTGACTCAAACTGAAAAGAAGAAAGTAATCGAAAAGTTAATAGAACAACCCAAGACTCAAAAGAGATTGTTCTGGGGAAGGGAAATAAAATCCCTAAACATATTAATTGAATCCTACCCTATTGATGGGTTCTGGAAAGGTTTATCGTTTCCAAAGAAGCTTGACAGCATAATTGTATTGCGCTCTGGTTACTACGCAGATCAACTCAAAAAGAAATACAATAGATACACATATAACATACCTCCTAATAAACAAATAGATATAAAAGAAAAAACAGGAGAAGACTACATAAAACAAAATAAACCAAAAAATATTAAAGAATTTCTATCATGAGTAAAAAAACAGAAACAGAAACAGGATCAATAGATTCACTCAAGAGCTTTTTAAAACAAAATGAAGAGCATCACTACAACTACGAAGAAGATATAGACTACAAGGTATCTTGCGGCAGCCTTAAAGTAGATTTTGAACTAGGCGGGGGGCTTGGGCCTGGGCTTCATAGGTTTGTTGGTATAAACGAGGGAGGCAAGACCTCTGAAGCTCTAGAGGTTGCGAAGAACTTCTTAAAAATGCCAAAAGCAAAGGCTGTATACATCAAAGCAGAGGGAAGATTATCTCCAGAGGTAAGAGAACGTTCTGGTATCAAGTTCGTATCTAAAGAAGATGAATGGGATCAAGGTAGTTGTTTTGTTTTTGAGAGTAATATATATGAGACTGTACTAGATTTAATGAGGGTCCTTATTGCGAGAACTCCTGAGGCCATAAAATATTGCTTCGTGCTAGACTCCCTGGATGGGTTAATAATGAAGGATGACCTCAAGAAAAACTTTGAAGACTCTCATAAGATTGCTGGTGGGGCGCTGCTGGGCGCAAAGTTTATGCAAAAGATGAGTATTGCTCTCGCCAAAAGAGGCCACATGGCTATATTTATATCTCAGGTTCGTGCAGATATCAAGCTTGACCCATATAGCAAGGCTCCTGTCCGCCAAACTACTGCCACAGGTGGCAATGCGCTTCTCCACTTCGCTAATTATATACTTGAATTCGAACCTAGGTTTAAAAAAGACCTAATACTAGAAAATCCTAGCGCGCCATTAGACCATGACAAGAATAAAATAATTGGTCATGTCGCAAAAATGACCGTAAAGAAATCTCCTAATGAGAAAACCAATTATGTCCTTGAGTATCCAATTAAATATGGGCGCAAGAATGGAACTTCTATATGGGTAGAGAAGGAGCTTATAGATATGCTATACCTATGGGGCTATATAAACAAGAAGGGCGCATGGATATCAGTAGAAGAAGATTTCGTGGAGCTGCTAAAAAAAGAAGGTCATGAATTCCCTGCTAAACTCCACGGCGAGCCAAAACTAAATGACTTACTCGAAGCTAATCCAGACTTAATACAGTTTTTGATTAAACATTTCTCAGAAATAATCTATCAGTCCTAGCAGAATGATTTTTAAAACATTAGTTGGTTCAACAAAAAGAGTCAAAAAGCCAAAAAATTATATGGTAAAATGGGAGAAGCCTAGCAGAAGCAAAATGCAATTTGGAGTAAAAGAGTTTGTGAAGAACTATTGGTTTAACGATGTGGTATTTGAAGAGTTCCCTATCGTTGGCACCCGAATGAGCCTAGACCTATACAACGCCAATAAAAACATCGCAATAGAAGTTCAAGGCGCTCAGCATTTAAAATACACACCATTTTTTCACGGCAAATCAAAAACAACTTTCCTTAGTCAGATAAGGAGAGACAATGATAAGCAAGAATTCTGCAAACTGAACGACATTAAACTAGTAGAGATTTACCCAGAAGATAAATTATCTGTAGATTTATTCAAAACCTTTGGAGTCATCCTTTAATAAGTGTATATTATATAAATGAGCAACAATATAGATCCAGAAAACATGCAAACTTTTTCAATGCCCGAAAACCTGCTTGAACAAATTTTCGAGTTCACAGGTGGAGCAGAACATAGCAAGGGTTTCATTATAGCTTATGCAGACCAGAATGGTAAACCCCTAGTTTATACTAGAGCTCAGAACCAAATCGTAGAGATGGGCCTTAGAAAGTCTTTGGAGAAATATTTATTAAATATTGAAGAAGCTGAGAGCATGTATAACATGGAAAACGAAGACCCAGATATTGGGCTCGAATAATTTTTCACAAAAAGCTTTACAAATTCATTCTTCTCTGCTAGTATAGCACTATGGTATATTCTTACGAATTAGAACAACAGTTTTTGGGCGGCCTACTAAATCATCCGGAGAAATACATGGAGATAGCTTCATTTATTACTTCCAAGGATTTTGTATCAGATGTAAACGGAGTTGTGTTTACATTTTTGAAGCTTGATTATGAAGAAGGGAACTATATAGATGAAGTTGTTCTTGCTGAAAAAATTAAACTCTCCGGAATATCTTTTGAAGACAATATTAATATATCCGAATACTCTCGAGCGCTTAAACTAAGAAAAGGCTCAGCAGAATCGATAATTGACTCAGCCAAAGAGCTCTCTAAGCTTACAGTAAGAAGGGGGATTGGTGAAACTGGGGCTAAATTAACCAGCTCAATGAAGAACCTAGATAGTTCTAAAAACTTTACTCAAATAATAGACTTAGCCGACTCTATATATAACGATCAAGTCAGCTCTTATGAGCTTGGCGACAATAAAGCTTCTAATATTTTTGAAGAAATGGAGCAATGCGTAGAAGACAAAGGAAACAACCCCCAGACTGAGTTTGGTCCCAAAGGTCCTCATGAAAGACTGCATGAACTCTACGGATCTCTTCTGCGTCCAGGAAACATAACTACATTAGTGGCTAGAACTGGTGTTGGTAAAACTCAGTTTGTTATGGATTTCTGCGTTAAGGTTTCCGCAAAAGAAAATATACCTGTCCTACATTTGGATAATGGGGAAATGAGCAAAGAAGAATTAATGATGAGACAGTGCGCATCTCTAGCTCAAGTCCCTATGAATCTGCTTGAGACTGGGCAATGGAGACAGGCTGGAGAAGATGTGGTAAATAGAGTTCGTTCTGTTTGGAAAAAGATAAAAGAATACAAGCTATACTACCAGAACGTAGGTGGCATGCCTGTAGACTCAATGATTCAAGCTGTAAAACATTTTTACTACGGCTCCGTTGGTAGGGGTAATCCTATGATTTTAAGTTTTGACTACATTAAAACTACATCTGAAAACTCTAAAAACAAATCAGAATGGCAAATAGTTGGAGAGATGGTTGATAAGTTTAAGAAATTGATCCAAAGAGATATTACCACAGATGGACTACCTTCTATCTCAATGATGACAAGTGTTCAAAGTAATAGGTCTGGCATAACAAACAATAGGAGCTCTGAGAACATCGTAGAAGATGAGAGCATAGTATCCCTGTCTGATAGAATTACTCAATTTAGCTCCCACTTGTTTGGTTTGCGACAAAAAACACTTGACGAGCTTGCCGCCGAGCCTGGTTTTGGCACTCATAAATTAACATGTTTTAAATTTAGGCACCTAGGGGAGAATATACATCGCGCAGTGCAACCAGTAAGAATGCCGACAGGAGATCTAAAGAAAAATTATATCAACTTAAACTTTGAAAACTTCAATATAACTGAAGTCGGAGACCTGCAAGACATGATTGAGTCTCAAGTTAACGTAAACTTAGAAGATGACAACGATATTTTTGGAGGAGGGATAGAGATTTGACATCAGAAAAGATAAAAGACGTCTTACAAAAGCTTGGGTATAAGTTAACAGACTTTGGCAACCACTGGAGAACCAATGCGCTATACAGAGGGGGCAAGAACTCTACCGCTTTGCAAATATATAAAAACTCTGGAGTTTGGGTTGACTACGTAAATAACAGCCAGCACCTCCCCCTAAAATCATTAGTCGAGGCCACCCTACAAACTAATGATTCGTCGGAGTTATCTAAATTCTTGGATGGATATGACTTTGATTCGCTACCTTCTGAGAGCATAACCCCCACATCCAAAGAAAGAATTGAAATGGAAAAAACTTACCCAGAATCGATACTAATTAAGCTGCTGCCTCATTATAAATTCTATAATGATCGCGGTGTTGGTGACGAAACACTCTCTTTTTTTAAGTGTGGTTTAGCTACAGAGGGGGCAATGTACCAACGGTTCGTTTTCCCCATATACAATTCAAATGGCGAAATACATGGCTTTAGTGGTAGAGACATGTCCAAACAGCCAAACGATAGGCCAAAATGGAAGCACATGGGGAAGAAATCAACTTGGGCGTATCCATTTTATTTAAAAAATAGCTCAGGAGACTTACCAATTAGAGATGAAATAAGCAGTCGCCAAGAAGTTATACTTGTTGAGAGCATAGGTGATCTATTGAGACTGCATCACAAGGGTTTCAGGAACGTTCTAGTTGTTTTTGGAACCTCAGTCTCTAACTCCTTGTGTTGCCATCTTGTTTCTCTAGGTTTAAAAAAAATTATCATATCACTAAACAATGATAGTGATAAAGAAAAGAACAGGGGAGAGATAGGGTCTCTTAAGAGTTACCTCAAGCTACTAAACTTCTTCGATAGGGATAAATTAATAATCCATCCACCAGCGGCTTCCGACTTCGGAGACATGAACGATGAAGACTTTTTATCATGGAACAAAAAACTAAACGAATTCGATATAGAAGAAGGGGTCAAGAACAATCACAAAAAAATCCTTGATCTTTTGAAAAGCAAAGACATATCTGCCTCATCATATAAAAACAAATACTTCTCATGAAAGAAATAACTCCACTATCAGCCAGTAGAATCAAAACTGCACAAAGTTGTTCATGGAAATATTGGGCAAACTATAAACTGAAAGTTCCTGACGCCGGAAACGATGGCTCGAGCAGGGGCTGGATTTGCCACTTAATCTTTGAGCTTCTTGGCGAGCCCCGACATAAGCATATTTATGATGAAATTATATTAAAAGATTCAATATATTTATGCGAGCCAATAAGAAGGCTTGTAGCCTATCATGCTAAAAAGTTAAACGTAAATGATAAAGACAACCTTGAGTTGATAAACAACATGACTTTGGCTGGCCTGCATTTTGACTTCTTTGGTGGGGCTGGAATGGATAGTCCAGACGAGGGAATCTCAGAACAATCTTTCGATATAACGGTTGACGAAGGTGAGAAACTTTATAGAATGAGGGGTTTTATTGATAAGCTCTTTCTCTACGAAGAAGAAGGCACGGCAATCATTAGAGACTTCAAGAGTAGCAAACAAATTTTCAAAGGTAAAGAGTTAACGGACAATCTCCAAGATCTCATGTACACACTTGCGGTTAAAAAACTATTTCCTCACTTCAAGAAGAGGCAGGTCGAGTTCTTGTTTCTAAAATTTGATTTAAATTCAAATGGTCGAGTCAAAATGAAAGATATATCAGAAGAGGAGCTTGAAGGTCTCGAGTTTCACCTAACTGAGATACAGAAATTCATTGACAACTTTGACGAAGAGACTGCAGAATCTAATTTTGCAGGAGCTCAAGGCTATCCCTCTGACGGAACCTTTGGTGGTCCATTAATGTGCGGAAAGGATGGCTATAAAATATCCAAAGGTCAACCCGTGCTAGACAAATCTGGACAACCAATCGTTGCTTATATTTGTTCTCATAGAAAGCCGCTAGATTATTACGTTTTAAAAGATGAAAACGGCAAAATAATTAAATCAGCATTCAAAGAAAACAAAGACTCCCTCGAAGCCAAAGAGGGGCAAACCATAGAAATGATGGAGTATAAAGGTTGCCCTTATTGGAACAAACCAAAAGTCGATATAGACGATTTCTTTTGATTTTTTGTGTACTCTGTTATTGATGACAGATACAATAGAAAATATTTGCTACGAGTACTCAGAAGATGTTCTTTTTTCTCAGGAAAACTCTTTTGATGGAGCGCCGATCTTAATCATTTGCTATACTCAGGTAAAATACATACAGGAGCTATCCTCCTTCTTAAAAAATTATGGATACCAAATATCTTCTCGGAAGAATACTGGTAAACATTTTTCTTTAGTTAGATTTGAATTAATTAACTTAAGCCATTACGACGAGTTAAAAGAAAACAGAGACACAGATCAAGAAAATTAATATGTTTTTGGTTTTAATTATTTTTGCTTCTGCAATCTGCATTTCTCTTACTGCGGCTTATTTTAGTATAGTTGGTCTTGCTACTATGTTCCCTGGGTCAAGGGAAGCGATCATAATAATGGGTGCAGTTCTTGAGGTTGGAAAGCTTGTTGCGGCAGTGTGGCTGCACAAAGAATGGCACAGCGCATTTAAATTCATAAGAAATTATTTGCTTATTGCTGTTTTTGTGTTAAGTATCATAACAAGCATGGGTATTTTTGGATTTTTATCTCGTTCCCATGTTGAGCATTCTGCATCAATGGAAAAAGAGCAGGCTTTGGTTGCGCAAATAGAAGCAAAGATATCGCGCGAAAAAGATTTCATAATAAAGAAACAAGAAAGTATTAAAAAAATAGAATCTACTCAATCATATAGCGATACAAATAAACAAGAAACTATATCAAGATTACAGGATAGAGTAAATTCAATTAAACAAGAACAAGAATTATCCATTAAACAAGAACAAGATTTAATTAATAAATACGAGTTAAGACTAAAAGACTTAGATAAAGAATTAGAAGGAGCTAAAAGCACAGGATTATTTAGTGATGATAAAAAATATAAAAGCACTTTATTAAAACAAGAACAAGAAAGACAATCAATAAGCGCCAACATATCTGAATCTGAAGCGCGATCTAATTTGGTTAGGTCTGAATCATTATCTTCCATAAATGAAACGCGCAAACAAATCGACTCAACTAATGCGCTTAAGATCGAAACAATCAAGGAAGACCCTAAGATAGAATTATACTCCTTGGAAATTGATAAGGCTTACGATAGAGTCGCTGAGCTTGAGAATCAATCATTTGAATATGGCCAAGGATTAAGGGCGCTTGAAACAGAGATGGGGCCGATAACCTATATCGTTGAAGCCTTGAACGACTGGACGGGTGTTGAGATTGACACTGGCAAGGGAATAAGGATTGTTATTGTAACTTTGATATTTGTTTTTGATCCACTCGCTATTCTATTGCTTATTGCGGCGACAATGTCTTATGCTGAGCTTCAAAGAAAGCGAGCAGAGGGAGATATTCCGCCTGACGTGCGCGAGATAAGGAATAAATTACTAGAAGAAATCGAAGAGTATTTGCAAGAGGGTGGGATAGCCGAACATTTCATAGAGCGAGCAAAAAAATAGCTTGACTTGGAGGGTAATTTATGTTAAATTACTCTCATGACAATTCCCATATTCAAGAGCCACTACTCTATCGGTAAAAGCATCTTAACATTATCTCCGGCCTCAGACAAAGACCCAGAAGAAGACTCACAAGATGGCCCGATCAGCGTCTTCGACATAGTCAAAGAAAATAACTTAAAACAAGTAGTTATTGTAGAGGACAGCTTAACAGGCTTTCTCGAGGCCGACAAGGTTTCAAGGGAGCTTGGGGTTCAATTAATCTTTGGAGTAAGATTTGACGTATGTAACGACGCCTCAAACGAAGAGTCTATAAAAGAATCCAACTGCAGGCATAAAATAATCATATTCCCCAAGAACTCTGAAGGCTGTCGCTCTTTAAATAAAATTTATACTGAGTGCAAGACAAATCACAACAACTTCCTCGACATGAAATTACTCTCCGGCTTATGGGATGAAGATAATTTATCGATGTGCATACCATTCTATGATTCATTTATATTTAACAACCTAACTTCGTTTAATTCTTGTGTTGTTAATTTTAAATTCACAAAGCCAACGTTCTTCGTGGAAGATAATGGGTTACCTTTTGACTTTATTGTAAAAGAAAAAGTAATTCAATATTGCGATGTTAATAAATTTAAAACAGAAGACGCTCAATCCATCTACTATAAAAACAAAGACGACTTTTCCGCTTACTTGACTTATAAGTTGATATGTGGCAGAAATTCATTTGCCGGAAGGCAGCTCTCTCTAGAGAAGCCCAACTTCGATCATCTCGGAAGCGACCAGTTTTGCTGGGAAAGCTATATGGAAAAACAAGGAGAAGCATCATGAAAGAAAACCTACTTAGATTTAATAAAAAGCAAAAATACATGGTCTTCGACTTTGAAACTTGCAATCTTAACTTAGTGTCCAAAGACAACAAGCCTTGGCAGTTAGCCTTTATGATTTATGAAGGTGATAAATTAATAGAATCTAACGATTACTTCATACATTGGGATGATTTAAAAATGTCTGATGGAGCAAGAAAAGTTACTGGATTTAAAGATTCTGTTTACAAGAAGAAGGCTAAGCCTGCGGAAAAAATCCTGGATCATTTTGAAAAATATCTATACGATGATGACTACATCAAGTTAGGACACAACATCTTTGGTTTTGATATTTACATTCACAATATATATCGCAAATTACTCGGCAGAAAGACTGACTATTCTTACTTAAAAAAATGTATAGACACTCTCTCTATTGCAAAAGCCATTGCTAAAGACATAAAAATCAACGAAGATGACGAGCTACTATCCTGGCAATTTAAATTAAACTCTATATACGAAAGAGGTCTAAGATTAAACTTGGGCGCTTGTTGTAAAAATTATGACGTCGAACTTGACACAACAAAATTACATGATGCACTTTATGATATCCAAAAAAATTACCAAGTATTCAGAAAAATGTTATGGAAAATAGAAATATAAAATCAATAGAAGTAGAAGAGTTGTTAAGTTTTTATCGATCTGAAATTTCAGAGCTTAAAACGAAAGCTAACTCAATAGCAAAATCCTTTATATCTCACCCAAAGGACTACTGGGACGAAAACTTAGTTGAATTTGCTGGGTTGATCGACGACCTGCTTGAAATAGAAAACACTACAAAATCTTTGGACGACTACAAAAACCAAGCAATACTATCCTTATCTTATGAGTAAATTTTTAAGTCAGTTCTCGAGCTACGAAGGGTCGGCGCCTCCAGGTGTGCGACTTCCAGAAATCAAAATCACGCAAAAGAATTATGATAGTTTGGGCCTAGACCCAAAGACTTCCAACTTTGACTTCCTGAGGGAGCTTTGCTTAAAAGGTGTCAAGAACAAAGGTATAGACAAACTGCCCAACAAAAAAGAATACTATAGTAGAGTAAAAGAAGAATTAAAAATCCTAAATGAATTAGGCTTTATTGATTATATATTATTAAATTGGGACATACTTGACTTTTGCCATAAGAGCAAAATACCCACAGGCCCAGGGCGTGGAAGTGCTGCTGGCTCGCTTATTCTTTTTCTTATAGATGTAACAAAGATAGATCCGATTAAGTATGGTTTATTCTTTGAGCGTTTTGTCAGCAAAAGCAGAGCGAAGAAGATTGAAAAAGAAGGTATTACATATCTTGATGGATCCTTGCTTGCTGATGTAGATAATGACATTGCGTACGAACATAGAGATAAAGTTATCGAGTATATTGAAAACAAATACCCCGGAAGGACTGCTAAAATCTTAACGCTAAACACTCTTAGTAGTAAATTATGCATAAGGGAGTGTGGAAAAATTGTGGGTAATTATAGCGAGATGGATATAAACGTTATTACGGCTCAGATACCCAAGCATTTTGGTAAAGTTGCAAGTATAGAGTTTGCAATAGAAGACAATGAAAAGTTTTCTGAATGGGCATTAAAGAATCAAGAAGTAATAAAGATTGCTAAAAAAATCCAAGGATTAAATAAAAACTCAGGAGTTCATCCTTCTGGCATCGCTATATCTTACGATGAACTTATTGATTTTTGTCCTGTACAAAGGACTAATGACGGAGCTTTAGTTACCGGATATGATATGAATTGGGTTTCGGAATTAATGGTTAAGTTCGACATCCTTGGACTGAGGACTCTTAGTGTTATATATAATACATGTGAGAGTATTGATTTGAACCCAATAGACATACCCCTTGAGGCTGATGAAACCTATTACCCTCTAGGGGAACTCGATTGCCCCCATGGATTGTTCCAGATTGAGGCCAGCACAAATTTTAGCGTATGCAAAAAGATTAAGCCTAGAACCCTAGAGGAGCTTAGTGCCGTGATAGCTATCGCTAGACCTGGAGCTCTTGATTTTGTCGACGATTACTCCACATACGTAAGGACTGGTGAATTTCAAAGCGTTCATGAAGTTTTTGACGAAGAGCTTAGTTACACAGGAGGAATCCCATTGTACCAAGAGCAGTTAATGAAGATGGCCGTAAAGCTTGGCTTCACACTAGATGAAGCGGAGCAGCTAAGAAGGATTGTCGGCAAAAAGAAAGTTGAAAAGATGCAAGAGTGGAAGCAAAAGATAGAAGCAAAGGTTATCGAAAACAGCTTACCAGTAGAAGCTGGAGACGTTCTTTGGAAGGTGGCGGAGGATAGTGCAAATTATTCGTTCAATAAAAGTCATTCGATAGCATACAGTACCCTTGCGGCGTGGACCATATACCTAAAGTTTAACCATCCTCAAGAGTTTTTTCTAGCGTTGCTAAAGATGACCAACTCTGAACCTACTCCTCAAGCAGAAGTTTCAAAGATTAGTCAAGAACTTCCCCAGTTTGACATCAAACTACTTCCTCCCAATTTAATTAAATCGAAAATGGACTTCTCAATCGAAGGCAAGAATATTAGATATGGATTAAGTAGTATCAAGGGTATTAGCGACAAATCACTAGACTCTTTGCGCAAATTCAGGAGCGAAGATAGCTCAACTAAGTTTGATTTATTCTTGGCTGCAAAACAAGCTGGATTAAATATAGGCGTATTGTCGGCACTGATTCAAGCAGGAGCATTGAGTGACGACCTAAGTGCCGACAGGTCCAAGTTGGTGCTGGAAGCTCAATTGTTCAACATTCTAACTGACAGGGAAAAGCGCAACTTTATTGCCTTCTCAGAAAAGGAGACGGTTGATTTGTTTGAAATCTTTAAGACGATCACAACTTCTGAATTCAAAGCTGTGGGTGACGACGGCAAGGCCTTAATGAAGGAGTCCAGATACGGAACTCTTAAGAAGAAATACGCTCCCTACAAGGATATATATTATAAAAACAGCAAAAGCCAAGACTTTGCTAATTGGTATTTTGAAAAAGCCTTACTTGGATTTAGTTATTCATCTCGCTTGAGTGAAGTTTTTAAGCACCAAACAAAGGCTCCACAAAACTCCCTACATTTCAAATCCCTAGAGCCAAGAGAGTCAGCAAAATACATATTCACAGTCGCCTTCTCAAAGAAGGAAAAATCCAAGAATGGCAATCTTTATATCAAGCTTGAGCTTGAAGATGAATTTGGTACAATCGACGCTATACTTTGCGACAATGCAAGAGAGAAAAAATGCACAAACTATTTGAAGGATAATGCTGTACCCAAAGAAGGAAATATTATCACCGTACACGGAGATAAAACTCCAGACGGAGACGCCATCTTTGTCAACCACATGAAGGTGGTAGATGAAATTATCTATATGAATTTGAAAGACTTAAAAGTATAAGTGTAACAATATGAGTATGGAAACATCACCAAACTTCACTCCTAAGTGTCAACGCATTATAGCAGATTCTAAAAATCTAGCAGAATCTCTTTTTCATGAAGAGGTTAACTGCGGCCACTTGCTGGTCTCAATCTTTTCTTCTGATTGCAGCTTCCTAAATGACTTGGTTAGAGGGTTCAACCTAAAGGTTAGTGATTTTATAGAATTCGTAGAAGGTTTTTATCTCTTTGAGGAGGCAGTCGTCGATAGCTCAGAAGCTTATTTTGGCGAAGACATTAAGGAGTTACTAACTAAATCCCATGAGTTTGCAAAAAAGATACAGAATAGCTATGTTGGCCCAGAACACTTATTCTTTTCGTTTTTGAACGACTCAAACGGAGTTTGCTCTCACTTTTTTTATGCCCACAATGTTTCTCCCTCTAAGATACTTGAAGCTTTTCTTGTTTTGTTTGACGAACAACAAGCTTTCTCCAATGAACCTACTAAAAGAAGTGATGAAGAGCAGCAGGTTCCCGCATCACAAAGAAAGCCTCAAGCTGACCCCAATAGCATGCTTGAATCTTTTTGCACGAACCTAAACGAGCTAAACCATAAAGGGTCTATTGGTAAAATTATAGGTAAAGATGCTGAGATGGACAGGGCTTGTGAAATACTTGGTAGAAAAATAAAGAACAATCTACTATTAATAGGTGAACCCGGCGTTGGTAAGACTGCAGTGGTCGAGGGTCTTGTCCAAAGAATAGGCAAAAACAAAGTTCCACCATTCTTGTTTGGAAAGAAAATATACTCGGTTGATCTAGCCTCAATGATAGCTGGAACAAAATATCGCGGGCAATTCGAAAAAAGACTTAAAGACTTAATACTTGAGTGCTCTCAAGACAAAAACATAGTATTGTTTATAGATGAAATTCATACTATCGTTGGGGCTGGTAGCGCAGAAGGAGCAATGGATGCCGCAAATATGCTAAAACCCTCGCTGGCTAGAGGCGACCTAACAGTTATAGGTGCAACCACTTTTTCTGAATACAAAAAAAATATCGAGAAAGACATTGCGCTTGTTCGACGATTTGAAAACGTAATGATAGAAGAACCTTCTGCTGATGAATGCTACCAGATACTAAAAGGAATCAAATCCTCTTACGAGCAATTTCATGGAGTAAAATATTCGCTATCAATATTAAAGAAGATAGTATCACTCTGCGAAGATTATCTTCCTGGTAAAAATTTTCCAGATAAAGCCATAGACGTGCTTGATGAGTGTGGTGCAAAATTAAAAATCAAAAACACCACTCCATCAAAAGAAATGATGAAGATCGAATCTCAGATTTATGACTTAAGCCCACAGGCTGCTAGTTCGTCAATCGAAGATGATTTAATCAATCAATACACAAAGCTAGGCGACGAATGGGAAAACAACTTCAGACAAAGTGTGACAGAAGACGACATATTAGAATGCCTTTCTTCTAAAACAAAGCTTCCAAAAGAAAACTTTGAAAATTCTAAGGACGAAAAGTTAGTTAGCTTAGGAAGAAAGCTAAACAGGGACGTGGTTAATCAAAAAGACGCAGTATCAGATATACATAAATCAATACTAAGGTTTAAACTTGGGCTTAAAGACATGAACAAGCCAATAGGTTCATTTCTCTGCCTGGGAGCTAGTGGAGTTGGAAAGACTTGGACTGCAAAAATGATAGCCAAGCATTACTTTGGCTCAGAAAAGAATATTTTGCGCTTCGACATGTCCGAATACTCGGATAAGGTTTCATCCTCAAAGCTCACTGGTGCTTCCCCTGGGTACGTTGGCTACGAAGAAGGGGGTGTACTAATTGAGGCCATCAAGAAGAAGCCGCATTGCGTATTATTGTTCGATGAAGTTGAGAAGTCGCACCCAGAAGTCCAACAACTATTGTTGCAAATACTAGAAGAAGGCGAACTCGAAGATAATTCGGGCACAAAAGTTTACTTCAAAGATACTATTATTATACTTACTAGTAATATTGGTTCCGACCTAACAACAAAGAGCTCGCTTGGCTTTTCTCCTACCCCAGTGTCTAACGATACCAAGATACATGACCTAGCAAAAAAGATACTAAGCCCAGAATTAGTTAATAGATTAGACTCAGTAATAGTATTTAATCACTTAAAACAAGACCATCTATTAAAAATATTTAAATCAGAAATCAGAAAACTATCTTCTAAATTAAGATCTAAAAAAATAAAATTGATAATAAATAGTGAAGCGGCGGAATTCATATGCGAGCAAGCATCCAAAGAAAAGATGGGCGCAAGACCACTTAAAAGATTAATCAAATCAAATATAGAAGACAAAATAGTAGAACACTACTTTAATAATCAAGAAGAAAAAGAATTGAAATTTAACTTTTTACTACAAGAAGAACAAGTTATATACAATATAGATTAATTAAAAACAAATGTCTGGAATAAATATGTGTATATTATTTTACCATGCCAGACAAAAAGATTTCAGAATTTCAGACGTTCGCAGGAGCCACAGGCGAAGATGTCTTTTTCGTAGTCGCTAGCGGAGAAACCGAAAACTCTAGCGCTAAAAACTATAAGATACCATATGGTGACTTAAAATCTGATCTCGGACTGGACGCTGGAGGAGGCGGTTCAGTTATTGGAGGAGATCAAGACAACATTAACTTTGGCGGTACTCAACCCGGAGATGTTCGAAACATAAACTTCCAACAGGGCGGCGAGAATGTCATGGTTATCAATGAAGATGGCGATGTTAATATTCAGAACGATCTTACTGTTACTGGTAATTTTGTATCTTCAACTGGTTTTTTTGAAAAGGTTATTGTTTCTAGCGACGTTCACATCTCTGGAGATCTTTATGTTACTGGCACAACACATGTCCATGAAATAATTGACACTACAGTATCTGGAACAATAAGTGGGCACACAGGTATTTTTAATACTTCTAGCGGCAAAACCGGATCTTTTACAGAGTCTTTGACTATAAGCGGTTTCTCTGTTCTTACTGGTTTTGAAATCCCAGGAGGCGGTTCAGTTATTGGAGGAGATCAAGACAACATTGACTTTGGTGGTACTGACCCAGGAGATGTTCGAAACATAAATTTCCAACAGGGTGGCGAAAATGTTATGGTCATCAATGAAGATGGCGATGTTAATATTCAGAACGATCTTACTGTTACTGGCAACATTAGCGGCGGCATTATCAGCGGCAAGACTGGAGTTTTCACAGAGACATTATTGTCTGAAAATACTTTAGGAAACAATGCTTCGTTCACAACTTCTTTATTGATTAGCGGAAAGCCAGTGTCTACTGGGGCTGGCGGAACAGTGGGCGGGTTACCAGTCGTAGGAGGGGATCAAGATAATATTGACTTTGGCGGCACCGAGCCTGGAGATGATCGTCCAATTAATTTCCAGCAGGGCGGCGAGAATGTCATGGTTATCAATCAAGATGGTGATGTTAGTATTCAGAACGATCTTACTGTTACTGGGAATATTAGCGGCGGAATTATCAGCGGCAAGACCGGAGTTTTCACAGAAAGCCTTTCGGTTAGCGGGGTCAGTGTATTAACAGGTAACCAGCAAGCATCGATTCAATGGCTTGAAGATATAGGAAACGGCCAATTAACGGTCAAAGAAAGTTCTATTGATGGAATAAACTTCACTAATACTAAATGGTACGACACTATTCAAGCTGGCGGAGACATTTATTACGACGAAGGAAATGTGGGCGTTAATAACAATAATCCTCAAGCCGAATTGGATGTAAGCGGGGATATTTACTCTGAAAGAATCAAGATAGGTAACGTTATAGTTTATTCTGACAATAACGACAACCTTGTATTTGATACTGAATAAATAAGAATTTAAAATGTCTGAAAACAAAAAAATAACGGACTTAAATCCGTCAATACCTAAAAATGGATACGCCTTTGTAGCTGCTACTGGTGCGGAAAACTTTAGAGTTTCTTATTCTGATTTATCTGAATACAGCTCTATAGGAACAAAGAGCGGATCATTTACTCAGTCTTTAACTATTAGCGGCGAAACAGTTCTTACTGGTGATGCCCTTGATCCTAGATTCGATGATCTTAGTGGTCAGCTTGTTGCGACTGGAGCGTTGCTGGGACAATCCTTGCAGGTGCTAAGTGGTGCCTTGGATGCTAGTGGTCAATTACTGGACGATAAGGTTTCTAGCGTAAGTGGTGCCTTGGATGCTAGTGGTCAATTTCTGGAAGCTGAAATTATAAAAATCAATGATGGACTTGAATTAGTTTCTTCTTCATCTTTTGTTTTCTTTTCTGACGCCCTGAACAACGGTGGGGCCACTTTTAAAGTTTACAACCCAACTCCTGTTCCAGATGTTTATTTGTCTGATGTTGTTGTTGATTTTGCGAACGACATGAAAGTTTCAATACGCTGGGATGGGCCGCCGGACGATTACATAGGTACCGGTTATATTAATGGAACTCAAATACCAATCAGTAATATCACTGAGCTTGGAGATAAAACGCGCCGTTTTGAAGGTTACTTAGACAACTTGGATTTGGCCGGAGATAATAGAATTACCGGATCATCTAATGGTCGCACTGGATATCTTAATTTATTCGAAATTGGAGTTGGCATACTGGCTGAAGACATTTCTATTGCCGCTGTTAATACCGCAATTCCTTCTCCAGGAAGCAACCTTGGAACCACTCATTTAAAAAATGGGGACACTGTTGACATAGAAGTAGTTTACGATGCAAACAACTTTTTCCACCCACTTCAAGTGCCTGCTTCTATTAATATTTATAATGAAGCTCTTGCTCAACAATCCACACACACAAACTTGGCATGGCACGACTCTGCGCTGGGAGCTGGATTTAGCGGTGTAACTCTTCCAGTTGTTGTAAGTAATAGAGATGGAGATCTTGGAGTTTGCATTGATTCAACCAATAATGCAGGCGTTGTTGCTGCAAAACAATGCTCTACAGAATTCGCCGGACCTAACAGAACTCGGCCAGTTGACAATGTTGCGCCAACAATATCATTTGGCACAGTTGATTACCCAATCAACCAAGGCGCGCTAAAATTAAATGAAACTGCGACGGTAAATCATACCATAAGTGATGCCGACACATACTCTTATAGCTCTAATATTGGTGAGTTAAACATCATTAGTTCAACCCTTTACGAGCCAGCAAAATCTGTATCTCGTATAAATGGTGATTACAACGTATCAAACAATAATTTTAACGTCATAGCCACAAAGACTACGAATGGTATTATCGTTTCAAGCGCAACCAATGTAAAAATTGCAAATACCGCGCTTCAACTTAGCATACCAAACCTTAATGGAAACATACAGAGCGGGCCAACTCCAGGTGCTACTTATAACTTTAACTTGAACAGCGATCAAATTTTTAACGCCTCACCCTCGTTGTCTTTAGATGCTTCTCAAAATCCTATTTCCTCTCTGGTTCATTCTTCTCAGGGAACAGGCCCAACTTCAAACTCTTTCGCCTTAACGGTTGAAGATGAAGATGCAAAAGGAGCCTTTAACTGGACTGTCTCTGCCGTCAACCTTGCGGGTTTAGTTACAACTCAAGTAGCGCCCAGCTCGTATAATTTAAGAGGTTTCAGCCTAAGGGATACAATTTCTGATCCAGGAAGAAACGATGGATTAGGTAGAGGACTACATCCGATAGGCACAAGCGTATTTGACCCGAACAATGTAACCTTCGAAAATCTTGTAGAGCCTGGTAATGGTCCAAACGGTGGAACTCTTTATGCTTACAAAAGTTTTGCAAACGGAACTCAACTAAATGATGCCATGGATTTTGTTCATCAATTTGCTATTTGTGACGTAAATGCAAATTTTTCCACCAATGGAAACTATATTTATAACTTAGATAAAACTCGCAGAGATGCAAATAACGCTCCCGGAAATCCGGCCGTAGCTAAGATTGAGGAAAACTAATATGGGTAATATTTTTGAAGATTATGTAAGCGCTAATTTAGGTATACGTAAACCTTTTATTTTAGACGTCGGACTTCCCTCTGCAAGCCCTAAAGCTGCCGGCATAATAGGTACCCAATATATTGACTCTGACACTTATTTTCTGTACGAGAAAACTGGTGAAAATAATCAAACTGATTGGGTTAAAATAGGTGAAATTGGTCAACCCAGAGGGCAGCTTCCTAAAGGAATAGATGGATCAGTACAATTTAATAGCGGAGAATCCTTTGGGGGCACACTAAATTTAACATACGATTATGATAAAGGATTACTTAGCGGCGAAAGCGGCCACTTCAATTCGCTTCATTCGGATTTTATCACTGGTCAAACTGGACATTTTGGAGAAGAACTTTCTGTAGGAGATCCATCTCAGGAAGATGTTTTTGTTGTTGAGGATGGTAATATATCGCTTGCTGGCAGTGCTAATTTTTCTGGCCCTATAAATGGGCCAAGCATTCAGGCTGATACGGGCAAATTCAATACTCTTTTTGTGTCTGGAGATGCTCATGTTTCTGGCGATTTTTACGTTAGCGGAACAACTTATGTTCAAGAAATAATAGACACAACAGTGTCTGGCAGCATAAGTGGTTATACTGGCATTTTTAATACCACAAGCGGAAGGGTTGCATCTTTTACCGAGTCTTTGACTATCAGCGGAATTTCTGTTGCGACTGGAGTTGGTGGTACAATCGGCGGGTTTCCAGTTATCGGGGGCGACCAAGACAATATTGATTTTGGCGGCACGGAGCCTGGAGATGTTCGAAACATAAATTTCCAACAGGGTGGCGAAAATGTTATGGTCATCAATGAAGATGGCGATATTAATATTCAGAACGATCTTACTGTTACTGGCAACATTAGCGGCGGCATTATCAGCGGAAAGACTGGAGTTTTCACAGAGTCCTTAACAATAAGCGGTT
>Ga0209504_1000113_pt1 | contig 75650 bp, 69 predicted proteins | sample COGITO_mtgs_1005_FD_184791 | JGI IMG/M metagenome (GOLD analysis project Ga0209504, IMG submission 184791) | Pelagic marine microbial communities from North Sea - COGITO_mtgs_100511 (SPAdes) (version 2) | ecosystem: Environmental > Aquatic > Marine > Epipelagic ... | reverse complement strand
GTGGAAGAATGTACCTCTGCCACACTCATTGGAACAAAAATAGGAACCGCTCAAGATGTTCCTTTTGTCACAAACACCACTGAAAAGACAGCATCTTAAATAGACCTAAATTATGGAAGGACTTACAACCATCAAACAACGTTTTGAAATCATTGGGAACGATCCAAAACTCAACCGATCTCTAGAAAAAGCAATGCGTGTTGCCCCTACAGACATCTCTGTTTTAGTAACAGGAGAAAGCGGGGTCGGAAAAGAAACCATCCCAAAAATCATCCACCAACTGTCCCACAGAAAACACGCCAATTACATTGCTGTAAACTGTGGTGCCATTCCTGAAGGAACGATTGACAGCGAACTCTTTGGCCATGAAAAAGGAGCTTTTACAGGAGCCACCAACACGCGAAAAGGCTATTTTGAAGTAGCCGATGGTGGCACGATCTTTTTAGACGAAGTTGGCGAATTACCGTTGACCACTCAAGTGCGGTTGCTGCGTGTTTTAGAAAACGGAGAATTTATCAAAGTGGGGTCCTCCTCTGTTCAAAAAACCAATGTCAGAATTGTCGCTGCGACCAATATGAAAATGCAACAGGCAGTCCAAAAAGGAAAATTTAGAGAAGACTTGTACTACCGTTTGAGCACAATTGAACTGAACTTACCTCCTTTGAGAGAGCGCGAAAATGACATCCATTTGTTGTTTCGGAAATTTGCTTCAGATTTTGCTCAAAAGTACAGAATGCCGACCATTCGTCTGGAAGATGAAGCCGTACACTTGTTGACTCATTACCGCTTCCCAGGAAACATTCGCCAGTTGAGAAATATCGCAGAACAAATCTCCGTCGTTGAAGAAAGCAGGAGCATCAATGTTGAAAAACTGAGCCAATACCTCCCCAACTACGACAACCTACCTGCTGTTATCGAAAAAGAAAGAACTTCAGAAAGTGACCTTTCTAATGACCGAGACATGATCTACAAAGTGTTGTTCGAAATGCGAAAAGAAATCAATGATTTGAAAAAACTCACCTTGGACCTGATTAAAAATGAGAACAAAGAGCAGGTACAAGAAGAGCACCTTCAGCTCATTGAAAAAATTCGCGGAACCGACTCTTCTGAAGAATTCAAACCAGACAACAATGTAGCACTCTTCCAAATCCAACAACCCAAACCCACAAAAAACCAAGGGGCATACGATTATATCGAGGCCATAGAAGAAGACGAAACACTTTCTCTCCATGAAAAAGAAATTGAAATGATCCGAAAATCGTTGGAGCGAAACCAAAACAAAAGAAAATTGGCTGCCAAGGAACTGGGCATCTCTGAACGAACTCTTTATCGAAAAATAAAACAATACGATTTGTAAATCCAAAAAAATCAGATGGCATTTGCAACTTTAGTCGTATTATTGTACCAATTGTATCAAAAAAAAATGAACTTCAAACCTTTTTTTTACCTTTCCTTCTTTCTTGTTTTTACAAGCACAAGCTGTGGGATTTATAGTTTTACCGGAGGAGACACTGGAAAAGCAGCTACCCTACAGATTGATTATTTCCCAAACAATGCCGCTTTGATCGAGCCTGGACTGAGTCAAAATTTCACCCAAGAACTGCAAGACCTGTTTTTAAGGCAAACCAATTTGAGTCTTGTCAAAGCAAATGGAGATCTTACTTTTGAGGGCGAAATAAGCAGTTACAGCATCACTCCAATGACCGCAACGGCTGATCAAACTGCCGCACAGACTAGGTTGACCATCGTGATCAACGTTCGATACTTCAACAAATACGAAGAACAAAAGAATTTTGAAAAGAAATTTACCCATTTTTACGACTTCGGAGGATCCGAAATGTTAACAGGTGGACTCCTAGACACTGCGCTCGAAGAAATCTTTGAAAGGATTACCCAAGATATTTTTAACGCTTCTGTAGCCAATTGGTAATTTCATGAACAAAGAAAGATTCATAGCACAACTTACAAGCCCAAAAATCATCGGGATAAAAGAGATTTCTGATTGGGAAGACATCACAAAAAAGCACCCCTATTTCCAAGCAGCAAAAAGCATCTACTTAAAAAGCCTCAAACAAAATAACAATTTCAAATACAACAAAGTTCTCAAAGAGACGGCTGCCATGACCACCGACAGAACCGTACTCTTTGAATACATCACTGACATTAGACCTATTCAAAAAAGAGCGGTCTCTGAAAAATCTTCAAAATCCGACGCTACATATGCCTCCAAAACTTCCAAATTAGAAGCAGCCTTGGAAATCGGAACTCCCTTGGAATTTGATCGCAAAGAAGTGCATTCGTTCAACGAATGGTTGCAATTGTCAAAAGTGACACCCATCAGAAGAAAAGAAGCCGGCAACTCTTCTCACAAACTGAATGAAAAAATCCACTTAATCGATCAATTTATCCAAAAAAATCCGAGCATCCCTCCTGTCGACAAAACGTCAAATCCTTTGAAAAAAGAACCTGTCACGCTGCAAGACAAAAATCTGATGACAGAAACCTTGGCAAAAGTTTATTTGGAACAAAAAAAATACAGCAGCGCCATCCATGCCTATCAAATTTTAATTTTGAAATATCCAGAAAAAAGTGGTTTCTTTGCAGACCAAATAAAGAAAATAAAATTCCTTAAAGCCAACAAATTATGACCTATACCTTATTTTTAATCTTGATTCTTATCGTAGCATTATTGCTCGTTTTGTTAATTATGGTACAAAATCCTAAGGGAGGTGGCTTGTCTTCTTCATTTGGAGGAGGAGGTTCTCAATCTATGGGAGGTGTACAGAGTACCAACACCTTTTTAGACAAAAGCACTTGGACCTTAGCCATAGCCTTAATGGCTTTGATTTTGCTATCTAACTTTGCTATCCCAAGAGAAAATGCAAGTACTCAAGAATCTCAATTGGATGCAACCATCGAAAACAGATTGATCGACGAAGAAGTTCCCGCAGAACTTCCTGTCTTAAGCGAGCCTTCGGAGGAAACTTCAAAATAAAACCGGCATTAAATGTCAACAATACAGAAATATGCCAAGGAAATGTCACCTTGGCATTTTTTTTTAAATTTGTCAGACTTTGAAACAATTGGCATATTTTTAGCTATCTGTTGAATGAATTACTAATTAAAAAAACATTTACCACAATGAGCAATCCAAAAATAAAACCCCTAGCAGACAGAGTTTTAATTGCGCCTTTGGCTGCAGAAACAACCACAGCCTCAGGACTGATCATTCCAGATTCTGCGAAGGAAAAGCCTTCAAAAGGGACTGTAATAGCTGTCGGAAACGGCACCAAAGAAGCACCAATGACAGTAAAAGTAGGCGATACCGTATTGTACGGAAAATACGCAGGTACGGAACTCAAATTAGAAGGAACCGACTACCTCATCATGAGAGAAAGCGATATTTTCGCAATCGTTTAATCTCGAAAAAAACAACCTGAAACAATTCTAACCACCAGACTCCATTCCATAACGAAAAGGGTCTTTGTAAAAAATCATAAAAATGGCAAAAGAAATAAAATTTGATATTGAAGCACGTGACGGATTGAAACGTGGTGTGGATGCTTTGGCAAACGCCGTAAAAGTAACCTTGGGCCCCAAGGGAAGAAATGTCGTGATTGAAAAATCATTTGGAGGTCCTTCCATCACAAAAGATGGTGTGACTGTCGCCAAAGAAATTGAACTAGAAGATCCGATCGAGAACATGGGCGCACAAATGGTCAAAGAGGTTGCCTCTAAAACCAATGACCTCGCAGGAGACGGAACAACCACAGCCACTGTGTTGGCTCAGGCGATTGTAAAAGAAGGCCTGAAAAATGTCGCTGCTGGCGCCAATCCTTTGGATTTGAAAAAAGGAATCGACAAAGCGGTCACTTCTATTGTGAACGACTTGCAAAAACAATCTGAAGTGGTTGGAAACAAATCCGACAAAATCAAACAAGTAGCTTCCATTTCTGCCAACAACGACGAAACAATCGGAGACTTGATCGCCGAGGCTTTCGAAAAAGTAGGAAAAGAAGGCGTGATTACCGTTGAAGAAGCCAAAGGAAGAGACACCTATGTAGACATCGTAGAAGGAATGCAATTTGACAGAGGATATTTGTCACCTTACTTTGTAACAAACACAGAAAAAATGTTGGTAGATTTAGAAAACCCTTACATCTTGTTGTTTGAAAAGAAAATTTCTTCTTTAAAAGAATTGTTGCCTGTGTTGGAACCCATTTCTCAGTCTGGAAAACCATTGTTGATCATTGCAGAAGATGTGGATGGAGAAGCTTTGGCAACCTTGGTCATGAACAAACTGCGGGGGGCACTTAAAATTGCTGCCGTCAAAGCACCTGGATTTGGAGACCGAAGAAAAGCCATGTTGGAAGACATCGCCATCCTTACTGGCGGAACAGTCGTATCTGAAGAAAGAGGACTGACCCTAGAAAACACTACCTTAGAGATGTTGGGAACAGCAGAGCGCGTAACCATCGACAAAGACAACACGACTGTGGTCAACGGGGCTGGTGAATCGGATGCCATCAACACAAGAGTGGCACAAATAAAATCTCAAATCGAAAACACCACTTCCGATTATGACAAAGAAAAACTCCAAGAACGACTTGCTAAATTGGCAGGTGGAGTGGCCGTTTTGTACGTAGGAGCTGCGAGTGAAATCGAAATGAAAGAAAAGAAAGACCGTGTAGACGATGCATTGCACGCTACAAGAGCTGCTGTTGAAGAAGGAATTGTCGCTGGTGGAGGTGTGGCATTGGCAAGAGCCAAAAACACACTCGAAGCTGTTGCGATTGAAAATGCCGACGAACAAACCGGTGTAAATATCTTGGACAGAGCGATTGAAGAGCCTTTGCGTCAAATTGTTGAAAATGCTGGTGGAGAAGGTTCCGTCGTCGTTTCCAAAGTTCTTGAAGGAAAAGGAGATTACGGCTTCAACGCCAAAACAGGGGACTATGTTCAGATGCTCGCAGCTGGAATCATCGACCCAACAAAAGTAACGCGCATCGCCCTAGAAAATGCTGCCTCCGTAGCAGGGATGATCTTGACGACGGCTTGCACCCTTTCTGAGATCAAAACAGAAGGCGGTGGAGACGCACACCCTCCAATGGGTGGTGCTGGCATGCCAGGCATGATGTAAACAAAAAAGGATTTCCAAAACGGGCCATTTGAAATTTCAAATGGCCCGTTTTTTATTCCCTGTATTGACAACAAAAGTGCAGGTTTTCATATTGCTCCTCAGCAGCTTTTAAGGTATCTACATCGTGCCCCACTGCCAAAATAGACTTTGCCAAAGTTTCCTTAGACGTTTTGTAGGGATTGAAAATCAATTTCAATGTTTTGGAATGCAAGTCCCAAGAGGCATACTTTGTCCCTTTTGTTTGCAAGGCCGCTTTTTCAATGCGCGCTTTGCACATCTCACAATTTCCATTTACCAAAACGAGCCACTGCTCACTTTTTGATTTTTTTTCTTGGGATTGTGCTTGCATTGTCAAAGCAAAAAACAAGAGACAGATAAGGATTTTTGTTTTCATTTCATTTGTTTTTAAATTTGATAACGAAGTCCTCCGTAAAACATGCTTCCCACGATAGGAGCATATACTAGGGTGGTGTCAAAATAAGGATCAAAAGGAACGGCAACTCCAAGTATCGGATTCTTCTGTGTTTTATTTGTCAAGTTCTCTCCTCCTACATAGAGCTCTAATTTTGGAGAAAACACATGTGTGACTTGGGCAGACACCAACGCATAGGGTTTCGACTTATTTGGCATCTTATAAGCCGCTGGGTTTGAAGCTGTACTCGGGATTCTTTGACTCCCTAGCCAATTGTAGGTGGCATCCCATTTCCACAAAGAAGCTCGTTTGCTTGCCGTTGTTTTGTAACTCATATTTGCAAAAAAGCGGTCTTGGGCTTGCAAGGCCTTTTGAATGCTTCCTCCCTTGAAAGGCTGCGCTACATCGAAGTGCTTGTAGGCCGTTCGAAATTCCATCCCCGCAATCAATTCAAAATTGAGTTCCACTTGAAGCGAAACAGCTCTGGAACTTTCAGAACTATTGTACACCCTTACTTCTTGGGGTGAATGGTCGTAGTCGGCAAGAACTTGATTTTGAAAATCAGTTCTGTATAAATCAAAAGCAAGGGTTCCTGTTCTTTCCCGCAACAAAAATCGATGCAGATAACTCAAACCGTAATTCCATGCTTTTTCAGGATCCAAACCGTAAATTTTTCCTTGTGTTGCCTCTAGGTGAATGGTACGAGATGAGGCAAATACCTGTTGGTTTTCTGCAAAAATTGAGGCAGCCCTTCTCCCACTACCTACAGACGCTTTGAAGATTCCATTTTTCCAAGGTTCGTAACGTACATGCAATCGAGGAGTTGCAAAAACTCCCAAGAGGTTGTGCGCGTCGATTCGCAAACCTGCGACCAAGGTAACCGCTTCCAAATTGTCGTAAGTGTATTCAAAAAAAGCCCCCACAGAACGTTCTGTTCGCTTGTAATCTGTAGGATTGTCATTGTACGTTTTGACCTTCTCTACATAGTCGTCGTAGCTAAAATTCACCCCTGTTTTGAATTGGTGTTGGGTATTTCCCAAAATGGATTGAAAAACAGTGTTCACGTAGCCACTTTTATGGACGATGTCGTAAACGTTGAATCCATAATAAGAATCTTGTTGGTGGCGACTAAAGGCGGTTTGCACGCCAAAACTTTGGTAGGGTTTTTCTTTGAAGATATAGCCAAATTTTGCGGCGGTTTCAAAACGCTCTGTATCAATTTCAGAACCGTATGCGTCGGTCGTAAATCGATCTGACTTCGGATTGAAATTCACCGCGCCCATTTGCTTTGCATCTTTGAGGTATTTCAGATCGATAAAACTGATCCATCCCGATGCTGGATTTGTGTATTGCCAACGGTTCATCAGTGTGACTTGTTCGCTCAAAGGCAGGTCTAAAAACAAATCTTGATTCCGATCTATTTTTGCGGAGCGTTTGTTTCCGTGAAGGTACAGTCCTGAGTTCCATGTTTTGGATAGTTTTTTTGTAAGGTGTGTATTCACCTCCCGTCTTCCGGTGCCTGAGGTGTAAAAGTTCAAAAAGAACTTGTCGTCTGTTCGCGGCTTCTTCAACTCTGTATTGATTTGGCCTGAAATACTCTCAAAGCCGTTTGTCACGGAGCTTACTCCTTTTGTTACTTGAATGCTTTGGATCCAGGTGCCAGGAATAAAACTCATCCCATAGGCCTGAGAAGCCCCTCGAATGGACGGGATGTTTTCTTGAGTTACCAATAAATACGGGCTGTTCAATCCGAGCATTTGGATTTGCTTTGTTCCCGTCAAAGCGTCAGAGAAATTTACGTCAATCGACGGATTGGTTTCAAAACTTTCAGAAAGGTTGCAGCAGGCGGCTTTTAAGAGCTCTTGTTCGTGAATGTGAAGGCTGTTGGTAGCGCCTAAAAAAGCAACCGCAGTCGCTTTTTTCTTTGCTCTGACCACAACTTCCTCCAACGTACCAAGCTCCTTCAATCGATGGTGCAATTCCTGTGTACCCACTACTTCTAGCGTGTCTGCTTGGTAGCCCACGTAACTAATGACCAACTTATTTGTCTTAGAGGTGGTTGGTATTTCAAACCAACCTTCGGCATTGGTGGTTCCCCCAAGGGATGTTCCCATCCAATAAACGGAAGCGCCTGCCAAACCTTTTGTACTATCTTCTATTGTTTTCACTATGACCATGCCTTTGAGCTGTTCTTGTGAAATACAGCCCCATGAGATGGTGAAAAACAACAAAAATAAGGTGCTTTTTTTCATGTGTTCTATTTTATTTATTCTCAAAAAATTAAAATTCGCAAGGGAATTCCAAAAGCGATGCAGGTGTAATTTGCAAAGCTGTATCGAGTTCCACAGCGAGCCTACTACTTAAAAATAAATAAAATCAAATTAAAAAAGATTCATAAAGAACAATTCGCTCTACAAAAAGAGGAGGGGGTCTGTAAACAGAAGCTTGGTAGGAGTTTGCGGCTGCTGCCAAGAGAGCAGAAAGTTCTGTGCCCGGAAACACCGCAAAAAAATGCCCCAACTTTGAGGGAGTTATTTTGGTCGTTTTTTCCAAAAAATCTGATCCTTGAAAGACCATTGTCTCTTCACCACAACAGGATGTTTTTGATAGATGAGAAATTTGTAGATCGGCAGGGCACATGTCTTTTTGAGGCTCCATTCCACATCCCTCTGCAGCGAGGTAATAAGAAATCGAAACAACTTCACCTCCACACAAATGCCTGCTGACAGAGAAAGAAGTACTCGAAAATAGCAGTAGCAATGCTAAAAAAAAGACACCTGTTTTGATTGCAAAAAGTTTCATAAAACAAATTTAATGCAATTGACTGAGTTTTGATCTAATTATTCTGTTAAAAAAACAAGGTGTCTTTTCCTTTTTTACTTTAACAAATCTAGGACAGAACAATGCCAATATCTAATCGAAAATATAGTTGTAAAACCCTTGCATAATTACTAACTTCGCTGAAAATTTTACACTCCCTAAAATGAGCACGAACAAAACAGCAAAATCCGCCTTAATTTCGGTTTTCCACAAAGAAGGCTTGGCACCTATTGTAAAGAAGTTAGACGAGTTAAACATCACGATTTACACTACGGGTGGCACAGAAACTTTTATCAAAGAATTGGGCATAGACGTTGTTCGTGTCGAAGATCTAACCTCCTATCCTTCCATTTTGGGAGGGCGTGTCAAAACACTGCACCCCAAAGTATTTGGTGGAATTTTAAACCGACGAGAAAACGAAAGTGACCAGGCACAATTGCAAGAATTTGAAATCCCAGAAATAGACCTCGTAATTGTCGATTTGTACCCCTTCGAAAAAACGGTTGCAAGTGCTGCTCCTGAACAAGAAATCATTGAAAAAATAGACATCGGTGGCATTTCGCTCATCAGAGCTGCAGCAAAAAATTTCAAAGATGTTGTCTGCATTTCTTCTCGTGAACAGTACGAAGACTATTTGGAAATCATCAGTGCTAGCAAAGGAGCGACTACTTTGGAAGAACGCAGGTCCTTTGCCGCAAAATCCTTCGCTGTTTCGAGTCACTACGATACGGCAATCTTCAATTATTTGAACGATGACCAACCTGTTTTTAGACAAAGTTTTGACAAGGTAAAGCCATTGCGTTACGGAGAAAACCCACATCAAAAAGGATTTTTCTACGGAAACCTTGAAGAGTTGTTTGACCAAGTACACGGAAAAGAATTGTCTTTCAACAATCTTTTGGACGTAGATGCTGCCGTCAATTTGATTCGAGAGTTTCAAGGAGAAGCGCCTACATTTGCAATTTTAAAACACAACAATGCTTGTGGTTTTGCACAGAGAGACACCTTGGCAAAAGCCTATGTGGATGCCTTGGCTGGAGACCCTACCTCTGCCTTTGGAGGCGTGTTGATTGCCAACAAAGAAATTGACGAAGCTACGGCTACTGAAATTCACAGTTTGTTCTGTGAAGTCGTGATTGCTCCTTCTTACTCTGCAACTGCATTGCAACTGCTAAAAGGAAAGAAAAACAGGATTCTTTTGATTCAAAAAGACATTGAATTCCCAAACACCAGCTACCGAACAGCTTTGAACGGCGTTTTGGTTCAAGAACCGAACAACAAGACCGACCGTGTGGAAGACTTGAAAAACGTCACCAAAAGAAAAGTCAACCAAGCAGAAATTGAAGACCTTTTGTTTGCCTCAAAAATTTGCAAACACACAAAATCCAATACGATTATTTTGGTCAAAAACAAGCAACTCTGTGCTGGCGGAACAGGACAAACCTCACGTGTGGATGCTCTCGAACAAGCGATCAGCAAAGCCAATAATTTCAACTTTGATTTGAAAGGAGCTGTCATGGCGAGTGACGCCTTCTTTCCATTCCCTGACTGTGTCGAAATTGCTGGGAATGCAGGAATCGAAGCCGTGATCCAACCCGGTGGATCTATCAAGGACCAATTGTCCATCGATTATTGTGATGAAAACAACATCGGAATGGTTTTTACTGGGACACGTCATTTTAAACATTAATTTCACTAAATTTGAAAGATGCTTTGTCTAGGGGGCAAATGCACGCTTCAGATTAACTTAATTCAACAAAGAGCACTATGGGTTTTTTCGATTTTATGATTGAGGATGTTGCAATCGATTTGGGAACGGCAAACACGCTTATTATCCACAATGGAAAAGTAGTGATTGACTCCCCTTCTATCGTTGCGAGAGATCGCGTATCAGGTAAAATCATTGCAACGGGTCAGAAAGCAAATCTAATGCAGGGAAAAACACATGAAAACATCAAGACCATCCGTCCTCTTAAAGACGGAGTGATTGCTGATTTTCAAGCCTCTGAAGAAATGATCAAAGAGTTTATTCGCAACATTCCTTCGATTAAAAAAAGACTTTTCCCACCGGCATTGCGCATGGTGGTTTGCATCCCCTCCGGAATTACTGAAGTAGAAAAACGAGCCGTCCGCGACTCTGCAATGCACATGAATGCCAAAGAAATTTACCTCATTTTTGAACCGATGGCAGCAGCCATTGGAGTGGGCATCGACATCATGGAACCCAAGGGAAATATGATCATCGATATCGGCGGTGGAACCACTGAAATTGCAGTGATTGCTTTGGGTGGAATTGTCTGTGACAAGTCTGTAAAAGTTGCGGGAGACGTCTTTACCGCAGATATTACTTATTACATGCGGACACAACACAACTTATTTGTCGGGGAAACGACAGCAGAAAAAATAAAAATTCAAATTGGTGCTGCAACGGAAGATTTGGAAACTCCTCCAGATGACATGCTTGTCCAAGGCCGAGATTTGTTGACAGGAAAACCCAAACAAGTACAAGTGTCTTTTCGAGAGATTGCCAAAGCATTGGACAAGTCGATTTTGCGTATTGAAGATGCTGTCATGGAAACCTTGTCAAAAACCCCTCCAGAATTGGCAGCAGACATTTACAATACCGGAATTTATTTGGCTGGCGGTGGCTCCATGTTAAAAGGACTGGACAAACGCCTCTCTCAAAAAACAGACTTGCCTGTATATATTGCCGAAGATCCCTTAAGGGCTGTGGTAAGAGGAACAGGCATTGCCTTGAAAAACATCGAAACTTTCAACAATGTATTGTTGAAGTAAAAAGACAGTCGGTTCGTAAGAGTTGGTCTCAAAACCAAGACAAATCCGCTGCTGTCTAAAATTCTAAAAAACGCAATAAAGACAAATCAACACCTCTTTTTCCAATGCAGCAACTTGTTTCCTTTATTGAAAAACATAAATTTGTATTGCTTTTCATACTTTTGGAGGTGCTGGCCTTTCTTTTTACAATTCAATCTAAATCCTACCACAAAAGCCAATTCATCAATTCTGCAAATTCCATAACCGGGGGGCTTTTTAAAAACTACAACTCCTTTTTTACCTTTACCTCCTTGAAATCTGAAAATGACCGCCTACACCTCGAAAATACGCTTTTAAGGAATGTGTTGGACGTCAAATCTGACGAGGTCTTATCATTACAAAGAGATAGCACGTCTCAAAAATACACCTACATTGCTGCTAAAATCATTCGAAATAGCTATGCTCACAGAAACAATGTGCTGACAATCGACAAAGGAAGCAAAGATGGCCTGACCATCGACATGGGTGTTGTCAATAGCGAAAGTATCATTGGCATTGTAAACAATGTCTCTGAAAACTATGCAACGGCTCTATCGATACTCAATGAAAAGTGCAACATCAATGCGCGTTTGAAAAACAGTTCTTATTTTGGCTCTTTGGGCTGGGATGGAAAAAACCACAAAATCGCTCAGTTGTATGACATTCAAAGACAAGCTCCTCTCAAAATTGGAGACACAATCGTAAGCGGCAGCAGATCTATGCTATTTCCCGACGGGATTGAAATCGGAACGGTCTCAAGTTTTGAGGCAGACAGTAAAAAATACAAAAAAATCCAAATAAGACTGGCTACAGACATGAGCAATGTAGGCCATGTATATGTTGTGAAAAACAGAGACAAAAACGAAATCAAGCAATTAGAAAACGACAATGACTAGAATAAATAGCCTCCTTGCATTCCGATTTGTCTTGCTAGTACTCCTCCAAGTATTGGTCATGAACAACATCCACTTTTTGGGATATCTCAACCCCAACCTGTATCTCTTGTTTGTTTTTTTGTACCCCTTAAAAGAAAAAAACACCACTTTCTTATGGGTTTGTTTTTTGCTTGGCCTGAGCATTGACTTTTTTTCAAATTCGGGTGGAATCAATGCGGCCGCAACCGTATGTATCGCCTATGTGCGATTGAAAGTCCTAAAAGTGATTTTAAACAGAAAGGATTTGGACCTCAAACTGTTCCAATTGAGAAGCGAATCTTTGATGAGCATCCTTCTCTTTGTTGGTACGCTGACATTTCTGCATCATTTCATTGTTTTTAGCTTGGAGTACTACAGTTGGAAAAACGCAGACACCATTTTACACAAAACATGGACAACAAGTATTTTTACACTCTTTTTATGTGTGCTGAGCATCTATCTTTTCGGAAAAAAGAAAACCTTTAACTTTTAAAACAAACTGTAGTGAAACGAGGGTATCTCTTGACTTTTTTTATCCTTCTTGTGGCAATTGTCTTTCTAGGGAAATTGTTTTCACTTCAAATTTTAACGACCACAGACCAAGGAATTCATTTGGAAAGTTCTGCTGTGAAAAGAATTTTTACCTATCCCGAACGAGGGTATCTTTTTGACCGAGAAGGCTCGCTGTTGGTCACCAACAAAAGGTCCTACAATCTGATGGTCATTCCAAGGGAGGTAAAATCTATAGACACCTTGGAGTTTTGCCAATTGCTGAACATTGAAAAAGCCTCTTTTTTAAAACGCTTTCAAAAAGCTAAAAAATGGTCTTCGAGGTTGCCCTCCGTTTTTTTAGCACACATCTCAAAAGAAGATTTTGCTGCCCTCCAAGAAAAAATGCACAAGTACAAAGGATTTTACATCGACAAAAAATCCCTGAGATACTACCCTTTGACAGTTGCTGCCAACGTCTTGGGTTATGTAAATGAAGTCAATGACGAAACAGCACGTAAAAACCCATATTACCACGCTGGTGAACTCATTGGAACAACAGGAGTAGAAAAACAATACGAAAAATTACTCCGAGGGGTCAAAGGAGTGAAGTACATGCAGCGAGATCGGTTCAACAAAATTACAGGGACTTATAAGCAGGGACGCTATGACACCCTCCCCAAATCTGGAAAAGACCTCACCTTGACATTGGACATTGAACTCCAACAATACGGAGAATCTTTGATGGTAGGAAAAAGAGGAGGAATTGTCGCTTTGGAACCTGCAACAGGAGAAATCTTGAGTTTGATTACCTTGCCCAACTACAACCCCAATCTGATGGTTGGACGTTTGCGATCCAAACACTCCACCCTCTTTTTCAACGACACAGTAAACAAACCCATGTACGACAGAAGCCTGTTGGCTCAATACGCTCCTGGATCTCCCTTTAAAATGATACAAGGTCTGATTGGCCTACAGGAAGGAGTCATCCGTCCAAATACCTCTTTCTATTGTTACCACGGATACCGATACGGTGCGCGGGAAAAAGAATTTATGGGCTGTCACTGTGACATATACAACCGCCCAATTGAACTGAGAAAAGGAATTGCCAAATCTTGCAACAGTTACTTCTCCAACGTATATCGAAGAATCATTGAAAAATACCCCACTGCAGCGGAAGGCATGGATGTATGGAGCAAACACGTACGAAGTTTTGGTTTGGGTCAATATTTGGGCTACGACCTTCCCCAAGGAAAAAAAGGATTGGTCCCCGATGCTGCCTTGTACAATCGTTGGTATCCCGATGGACGGTGGAGAGCTACCTACACCATTTCCAATGCAATTGGGCAAGGACAAATCTTGACCACTCCGATCCAGTTGGCAAACATGACAGCAGCTATTGCCAATAGAGGTTTTTTCTTCACACCACATATTTTAAAGAAAGTCGAGGGAACCCCTATCAGCAATCCAAAGTACACTCAAAAGCACCTGACAACGGTCGATGAAAAGCACTACAAACCCATCGTCGAAGGCATGCACGATGTTTTTAAAACCGGTACTGCAAAGCACGTTCAATTGAAAACCATCGAAATGTGTGGAAAAACAGGGACAGCTGAAAATTTCAAACGCATTGACGGCAAAAAAATTCAATTTGAAGACCATTCTATTTTTGTCGCATTTGCCCCCAAAACAAACCCTCAAATAGCTTTGGCTGTCTACATTGAGAATGGCGGTTTTGGATCCAATATCGCTGCCCCTATCGCCAGTTTGATGATTGAAAAATACCTTAGGGGAACTATTTCAAACAAGTGGTGGGAACAAAAAATGCTAAACAGCCACCTGAACGATGTCTATGAAAAACAATTGAACGCAAAACAATGAGAACCAAAAGAACCAATATTTTTTATGGGGTTGACCTGACCTTGGTATTGCTCTATTTATTTTTAATAGCTTTCGGATGGATGAATATCTACGCCGCATCTGTGACAGAGCAAGCTCACGAAATTTTGGACTTCGGAACTAAGTACGGCAAACAACTCCTATGGATTTCCCTGAGTTTTGTACTGATTGTAATTCTCTTATTTTTTGACGCCAAAACCTACGAGAAATTTGCTTCCATTCTCTACATCCTCTCCCTCAGCTCACTGCTGGGTCTTTTTGTTTTTGGAAAAACCATCAACGGCGCCACATCTTGGTACAGTCTGGGCAATTTCAGCCTGCAACCCTCCGAATTTGTAAAATTTGCAACGGCGCTTGCTCTTGCCCGACTTGTGAGTGACCGTCAATACGATTTGAAATTGGTCAAAAACCAAGTAAAGGCAATTGTCCTTATATTTCTCCCTGCTGCCCTGATTACATTGCAGCCCGATCCGGGATCTGCATTGGTCTATATTTCCTTTTTCTTTGTCTTGTACAGAGAAGGCCTTCCTCTTCACTTCATCACAATTGGGGCAATTGCCATTTTATTGTTCTTGTTCACCTTGGCTTTTGGGTTTCAATCGGTACTCCTTGTTTGTTACGTCCTCTTGGTGCTTTTTATACTCTACGTACTGCTTTACAAAAAAAAATCTTTGAAATTTCATTGGGCAAAAATATTCGGACTCTTTGCCATCGTTGGACTGTTTCTATTTAGTGTCGATTATGTATTCAATGCTGTCTTTGAACAACGCCACCGAGATCGGTTCAATATTTTACTCGGAAAAAATAACGATACCAAAGGCGTGGGGTACAATACCAACCAATCTGTTTTGACTGTCAAGTCTGGAGGATTCTCCGGAAAGGGGTTTTTACAAGGAGATCGAACCCGAGGAGACTTTGTACCAGAACAACACACCGACTATATTTTTAGTGCACTTGGAGAAGAGTGGGGCTTTATAGGAAGCTCCTTGTTGGTTCTTTTGTTTACAGCTTTTGTACTGCGCATTCTGTACCTTGCAGAACGCCAAAAAACAACTTTTAGCAGGGTGTATGGCTACGGAATTGCCGCGGTCTTTTTTTTCCACTATACAATCAATATCGGCATGGTAATTGGCTTGTTTCCTACCATCGGAATCCCACTGCCCTTTTTTAGCTATGGAGGTTCTGCCTTGTGGGGATTTACGGTCTTGCTGTTTCTTTTTATAAAGTTAGATGCGAGCAGGTCCTACGAATTGTGAAAACAACTCAGGAACTCGCGTTGTAAGGAGGTGATTTTGAAAACAACCTATTTTGAAAAGAAAAAAACCCAACGAATCAATTGATTCGTTGGGTTTTTTTGGTGGGTCATACTGGATTCGAACCAGTGACTTCTACCCTGTCAAGGTAACACTCTGAACCAACTGAGTTAATGACCCTTTGAAAGCAAAAAAGTCCGTAAAACGAACTTTTTTTGTGGGCAATGAGGGATTCGAACCCCCGACCCCCTCGGTGTAAACGAGGTGCTCTGAACCAACTGAGCTAATTGCCCTTAGCGGTGGCAAATATAGGACAGTTATTTAAATTCACCAACATTTTTTCTCTTTTTTATTGCAATACTTCTGCTACCACAAAAGTGCTTCCTCCTATATAAATACAGTCATTTTTGGTCGCAGCCTCTTGTGCACTTTTATATGCCTGACTCACAGAATCAAAGCGAGTCCCCTCCAAGCCATAAGCAAGTGCTTTCTCTTGTAAAAGTTTAGAATCGAGGCCTCTCTCCAAACTGGGTTTGCAAAAATAATAGGTCGCATTTGTTGGAAACAAAGGCAAAATAGACTCCAAATCTTTGTCCGAAACCACCCCCAAAACAAGGTGCAAATTTTCGTAGTTTGTCTCCCTCAGTTGGTCCATTGTGTAACTCAACCCTCCTTTGTTGTGTGCCGTATCGCAAATGGTCCTTGGAGCGGCATTCAAAAATTGCCAACGCCCTAACAAACCGGTATTGGAAACCACACTTTGCAAGCCAATTTGGAGTGCCTCGTCAGCAACTATATGCCCCAACGAATTTAAAACAACAACCGTCTGAACAACCGTTTTGAGGTTGTGGCTTTGGTAATTCCCCTTTAGATCAGAAATTGGTGTCCATTCTACAAGAGCCGAAGACAAGGAAAGCGGTGCATTCCGCTCTTTGGACAAGCGCTCAAAAACAGGAAACGTCTCCGGTTGGTATTCCCCGATAACCACAGGTATTCCCTTTTTTATAATTCCTCCTTTTTCAAAGGCGATTTTTTCCAAAGTAGTCCCTAAAAACTGGGTGTGATCCAAACCAATGTTCGTGATTACAGAAACTTCAGGCAACAAGATATTTGTAGAATCCAAGCGTCCTCCCAAGCCTACTTCAACAACTGCAAAATCAACTTTTTCTCTGCTAAAATGATCAAATGCCATGCCGACAGTCAACTCGAAAAAAGACAATTGCTGTGACTCGAGAAAGGTTTTTTGTGCTGCGACAAAAGCCACGACAGCAGCTTTCGAAATCTCTTTTCCATTTATCTTGATGCGCTCTCTAAAATCGACCAAATGAGGAGAGGTATACAGTCCTACTTTGTAGCCCGCTTCCTGCAGTACCGAAGCCAACATATGACTGGTAGATCCCTTGCCATTGGTCCCTGCGACATGGATGCTTTTAAATTTTTTTTCTGGAGCCCCCAAAGCCTTAGAAAACAACAAAGTGTTTGACAAGTCTTTCTTATAAGCCGCCCCACCTTTTCTTTGGTACATGGGCAACTGAACAAACATCCAATCTAAAGTTTCCTGATAGTTCATTGAGAATTTATACGTGTCTGTTTAAAAAATAAGTGTTGAGACTACTCTGACAGTGAAAACCGATATACGATCACACCCACCTGCTTGGCAGGGGCTTTAGAATCGGAATTCCATTGGGTTCGCAAGGCGGCTTCTTTGGCAGGACTCAACAAACAAGGAGCGGTATTTGTTGTCCCTTTGACTCCAGGAATTGCGCGTATTACATTGCCGGACCTATCCACTTCTATACTGACGACTACCGTTCCTTCTTCGTTACATTTCGGCCTGATGATGGGACGGCTAAGTGGGCTCCTTCCTGACAAGTTGTAGTGCTCATCTCCGCCATCTCCAGTAGTCCCGTAATATTTTGAATCCTTGGGTTTTCCTTCTGTATCTCCTTGCAATCCATCGACTGAAGTAGCTCCCTCATCATTTGTTTGTTTGCCCTCAGACTTGTTGGCATTCAACAAATTTGACAAAGCATTTTGGGTTTCTTTTGAAGGTTTTGGAACTTCTTTTTCTATTGTTTTCTCAGGGGCCTCGTCCTTGTCTTTGGAAGAATTGTTTTTTAGAACCGGTATGGCAGTGTCTGTTTGAGTCAGTAAGTCTTCTGTCGATGCATCTTGGACCGGATTCTCAGAAGGCAGAATTTGCTCTTTCGAGGTGGAATTAGGAGAAGAGGCAACGACTTCCTGTTGTTGAGGACCACTTCCGACATCAGAAAACCCAAAATTAATCGCAATTCCGTATTCCTCTGGTGGATCCATATAGTGCAACCCAAAAAAACAGCCCCACAAAAGCATCAAGCTTAGAAGCATAGCCGTCAGCAGCGCCGCTTTTCTCTCGTGTTTTGTTTTTAAATAACGCATGCAATCAAATTGAAGTGTAAATGAGCTTTTGTTTTTAGATGCCTTTGACAGCCAGTATCATTTTGATTTTATTCCTATTGGCAATGTCAATCACGAACATAATTTTGTTGTAAGAAACTTCTTGGTCTCCACGAATCACCAAGGTTTGCTCTGAATTGTCTGAAAAAACATTTTTTAAAAGCGGTTCTAGGTTGTCACTTGAAACTTCTTTGCCTTCCAAATAAAAGACCGCCTCTTTGCTAATGGAAACGGCAACCGTTCCTTTATTTTCTGTTTTACCACCTGCCTTGGGCAACAGGACGTCGATTGCATTTACGGTGACCAATGTTGAAGAAAGCATGAAAAAAATCAACAATAAAAAAACAATGTCTGTCATGGACGACATGTTGAAATTGGGATCTACTTTATTTCTTCCTCTAAAATTCATACTGACAAGTATTCGTTATTCTCAAATGTGACAAGCGACTGATGCACATAGCTTCCTCCTTTTCTGTTTTGATTTCAAACCGGTTCGTTCAACAAATCTAAAAACTCAACAGACTTGGCTTCCATCTGGTATACAACTTTGTCTGTTTTTACCACGAGATGGTTGTAAGAGATGTAGGAAATGATTCCCACAATCAAACCGGCTACCGTGGTTGTCATGGCGGTGTACAAACCGTCTGCCAAGAGCTTGATATCTATTTGCCCTCCTGCGTTTGCAATTTCGTGGATGGAAATGATCATCCCGATTACGGTTCCTAAAAAACCGATCATGGGTGCCGCTCCAGCGATGGTTGCCAAGACACTGACGTTTTTTTCCAATTTGTAAATTTCTAGTTTCCCTGCGTTTTCAATCGCGGTGTTGATGTCTTCCAAAGGTTTACCAATTCGAGAAATTCCGGTTCCTATCAAATTAGAGACCGGTGTTTCTACAGAAGCACAAAGTGATTTTGCGGCCTCCAAACTACCATTGGCTACTTGGTCTTTGATCTGATTCATAAAGTCTTTGTCAACTTTGCTCGCTGATTTGATTGCAAAAAAACGTTCGAAATAAATATAGAGGGAAGCTGTCAACAAGCCCAACAAGAGAGCGATGATGATTTGACCTGCAATGCCCCCTTCCAAAATCAATGAAAGGATGGAAAGTGTTTTTTCTTCCGGGATACTTGACGCTGAATTGGCAGCAGTTTCTTGAAATGATGTTGTCATAAATACTCCTGTTTGATGGGTTGTCATTTGTAAAAACGAAAATACAATTTGAAAATTGCATCTCCATAAAAAATCATAAAAAAAATACCCGATAAAAATCGGGCATTTGTGTCTTTGTAATTAGAAAAACATCCGAAGTCCCATAAAAGCAAAAGACCCTGCAAGGAAGCCCATCAAAGCGAGCCATGATATTTTTTTCAAGTACCAAAAGAAATCTATTTTCTCCATACCCATCGCTACAACTCCGGCGGCAGAACCGATGATCAACATGCTTCCACCCGTTCCCGCAGAAAAAGCGATAAAATGCCACAAGTGGTCGTCCAAGCCTTGTGGGAACATCCCCATGCTCGCAGCGACCAACGGAACATTGTCAATGACTGCCGATCCGACCCCCAAGAGCATCACCACAACATCCAAGTCCGGAATGCTCGCTGTCAAAGATTCTGCAAAGTGAAACAGCATTCCCAAACTTTCCAAAGCGGCCACGGCCAATAAAATTCCTAAGAAAAATAAAATACTTGGCATCTCTATTTTAGAAAGTGCTTTGTGAACAGGACTTTGGTGGTCGTCTCCGGTGGCAGCACCTATTGTAAACTCTCTGTTACTATAAATCTCAGCAAAGATCGCGACAAGAGCCAAGGAGAGCATCATTCCAACATAAGGAGGCAAGTGGGTGGTTGTTTTAAAAACAGGAACAAAAACAATCGCTGCCAAACCTAGGTACAACATTCTCGAACTGTATTTTCCTTTTTGTTGGTCAAAAGTTTCTTGTTGTGCAATGTGTCCTTGAAAGGCAGGCAAATAACTCGCAATAAAAACAGGAACCAACATACAGATCAACGAAGGAATGAACAGCAATTTCACCAAATTCCCTGCAGAAACTTTGTTGCCAATCCACAACATCGTCGTAGTCACATCTCCAATAGGAGACCATGCACCTCCAGCGTTTGCCGATACCACAATGAGACCCGTAAACCAAATCTTAGTCTCTTTTTCCGCAATCAATTTCCTCAAGATGGAAATCAATACGATGGTGGCTGTTAAATTGTCGATGATGGCAGACAAGACAAAGGCTAAAAAAGCAAAAATCCAAAGCAATCTCTTTTTACTCGTTGTTCTAATAAATGATTTGATGGTTGCAAACCCATCAAAATAATCGATGATTTCTACGATTGTCATGGCCCCCATTAAAAAGACCAAAATTTCAGAAGTTTTCCCCAAATGGTGCAAGAGTATTTCATCCAAGTGTGAAGGAATCAATTGTTTCAATTCCGCATTTACCTCAAAAACAGGAAGATGCCCCAAAGCCAATATGGCCCAACAAATCGCCATCATGGCCAATGCGGGAATTAATTTGTCAATTTTTAAATTGTGTTCTAAAGTAATTGCCAAGTATCCGATTACAAAAACGATTAATACAAGTGTTGCCATGTGTTTGTTTGTTTTTTTTACAGCTAGCAAGCTAGCAAATTTCCTCAAATAAATAGGACTCAGCACCTAACTTTATTCACAAAATAATTCACACAAAAAGCCCTGCCCTAAACAAAATTAAGGCCATTCTACCTTTCCACTGCTGTGGTCTTTAAAAGCTCCCGTAACACTTTGAAGACAATTTGGTTTGTCCTCAAGCTTTAACAAGCCCAGCAATCCAAAGATCAGCGCTTCCTTAAATTCTACCAATTGAGAAGATGGCAGCACCAAGACAACCTCAGTATGTGCCTGAATTCGTTCCATTAAAAAGGTATGGTAAGCCCCACCTCCTGTAACGAATGCTTTCGAATCTCCCAAAGAAACCAGTTCTTTGGAAACTTGAACAGCAACATGCTCGACAAAGGTGCACAACAAGTCTTCCGTTCTCAATGAAAAGGAATCCATCAACGGCAAGATCTTTGAAGCGACAAACTCAAAACCCAAGGACTTGGGGGGTGGCAAACGGTAAAAAGGAACTGAATTTAGCGCGTCCAAAAGAGGTGTTGCTACTTTTCCGCGAGCTGCCAATTGCCCTTTGTCGTCAAAGTCGAACCCGATTTGGTTTGCGTAGAAGTTCAAAACACTGTTTACAGGACATAGGTCGAAAGCCTTTCGGACTCCGTTTTTTTCAAAGGAAATATTGGCAAATCCTCCCAAGTTCAGACAATACGTGTAGTCGGAAAACAACAAAGCATCTCCGATTGGAACCAGCGGAGCTCCTTGCCCACCCAATGCCACATCTTGCGTTCTAAAGTCAGCGATGACGACACAACCTGTTGTCCTGGCGATCTCAGCACCACAACCGATTTGTAAGGTAAAGTGTTTGTCAGGCTGGTGAAAAATAGTGTGTCCGTGCGAAGCTATAAAGTCCACATTTGACACCTTAAATTCTTTGCGAAATTCACGTACGAGCTTTCCTAAATAACACCCATAAGTCCGGTCTAACTCTTGCAATTCTATGGCGGGCCTTGAAAAAGCATCTTTTAATTTTGACAACCATTTCTCAGGATATGCATAGGTCTTGCATGCCAAAATTTCGAAGGCATACTTAGCTCCGCTTGTGATTCTGGCGTGTACCAAATCCACCCCATCCAAAGAAGTCCCGGACATCATTCCAATACAATAATAGGTCTTCTCCATCTTTTAAGTTCTGAATGCTGCTTGTCATTTTTTTTACTCTACTATAAAATCAAAATAGGTAGCTGGAAAAGGTTCTGATTTTAAGGTAAAATGCCACCATTCACAGCAGTAAGGCTGGAAGCCATATTTCAACATCAAAGTCCTCAACAACATCCGGTGAGCGCGCTGCTTCGCTGTGATTTCTTTAGCGAATGGCCAAGAAATCTGTCCAAAAAAATCATAGGGACTGCCCATGTCCAACGCTTCGAAAGTTTTCAGAGAAATTAAAGTCAAATCTAAGGTACTGCCCCTGCTGTGTCCTGATTTGCTAGCAATGTAATCGAGTTTGAAAAGGTCTTTTTTTGCCACGTCGGGATAAAAACGCGCTTTCATCAAAGTGTCGTCAGGAACTTTTGCCCACAATACAAAATCGTCTACGGCTCTTTGGGGGCGGTAGGCATCAAAAATTTTGATTCCCAACTGAAATGTCTTGAGTTCTTCTTGTACCTTTTTCAATTGATTGAGAGCCTCCGTTGTCAACACCGCCTTCGACGACACATAACCAGCAATAGGCCGACCGATAAAATTATCAGATCCGTAATAACGAAGGTCTAATACCGCCGAAGGGATTACTTCCTGAACCTCGGAAAAAGTAACGGGCAAGGCGTTCCTCTGTCCAAAGGAGAAAAATCCCACAAAAAATATAAAATGGAAATAAAATTTAACTGTATTGAACATTTTTATCCGCATGTTTTCATCCACTAAAAAATAAAATTCCGAACTCGTGTAAATAACTATCTTTGTAAAGATAAAAAAACATTTATGACAAATAATGACATCCTAAAAAAGTTGCGTGTTGCTTTACAATTAAGGGACACTGACATCGTTGCTATCATGGGATTGGTGGATTTTAAAGTCACCAAAAGTGAAATCAATGCCTTGTACAGAAATGAAGAACACCCGAAGTACATGGAGTGCAAGGACCAGTTTTTAAGAAATTTTCTCAATGGACTAATTATTCACAAAAGAGGCCCCCTTCCACCCAAAAGCGAAAGTCAAAAAAAGTAAGTCAACAGAAACATCAGAATCCCTCGATTTTAATGAGGAAATTCAAAAGTATAAAAACCACAGCCATGAAAGAATACAAGTTTATCAAACAAAAATCGACTCCTATTAAAAAAGACATTGATTTCGAAGCTTTGCTCAACAGCTATGCCAAAACAGGATGGCAGGTCGTCAATACTTTTGTCCACAGAGGAGTCGTAAAAGCAGTTTTGGAAAGAGATAAAAAGGAAGCCTAATGAGTTTGAAAATTGCGTTCACCGACATTGACGGGACCTTGCTAAACAAAGAGAGAATTCCTTCCAAAGCATTGAAAAATGAGGTCGGTCGGCTCTCAAAAAAAAACATTCCTTTTGTGTTGATTTCTTCAAGAATGCCGAGTGCCATGCACCACATTCAAGAAGATCTTCAAATCAAAAACACACCCCTGATTTGTTACAACGGAGGGCTTGTGTTGGTGGGTGGAAAAAACGTGCACTCTACAGAAATCCCGATTGAGATTGTAACAATCGTCGCGGAGTTAAATGCAGAAAAACGTTTCCACATCAGCCTTTACCACCAAGACGAATGGTTTGTAGAAGAAATGGACTTTTGGGCGAAAAGAGAAGCGCACAACACCAAAGTCAGCCCTCAAGTAAAGTCGACTGAAAAGGTACTAGAAGACTGGAAACAAGAAAAAAAAGGGGCCCATAAAATCATGTGTATGGGTGACAAAGAGGAACTGGACTTCGTAATGGAAGTCCTACAAAAGACACATAGAGACCAGCTGCATTTGTACCGTTCGAAGGATACCTATATTGAAATTGCCAACAAGGAAATTTCCAAATTGACAGGCATCAAGACTTTGCTCGAAAACAGCTATCCAAAATTCTCGCTGACTAACTGCATTGCTTTTGGAGACAATTACAATGATATTGAAATGTTGATGGCGGTAAAAGTTGGCGTAGCCGTTCAAAATGCCAAAGAGGAAGTTTTGGCCATCGCAGATGACGTGACAGACAGCAACCACAATGACGGCGTCGCGAAAAGCCTTCAAAAACATATTGATTAATCTGCTTGTTGATTCCCAAATCTCCTAAATCAAACTCCATGATAAAAAACACTTTTGTCCTTGCTTTTAGCTTCTTGATTTTAGCCGGATGTTCTAAAAATACAGCTGTTAAAATGCACCTAAGCGGCGAAGTTTACGGTCTTAAAAAAGGCACGCTCTACCTAGGAAAAATAAAGGACGGGCGCTATTCCAAACTGGATTCCTTCGCCGTCCAAGACAATGGGAAGTTTGAACTTAATTCCACAGAAGAAAGTGGAGAGATGCACTTTTTATCTCTTGACAGACAGGAAGACAAAACAATCTCTTTTTTTGGAGAAAACAGCCACATTACAATCAATACCAATTTGGAGAAATTTGTTTTACAAGCCAAAATTTCTGGATCCAAAAACGATGAAAAATGGAGAAGCTACCTCAAAATGACCTCTAAATTTCAAAATCAAAATTTGGAAATTATCAAAGCCAACTTTGAGGCACAAAGAGACAAAGACCAAAAGAAAATCGATTCCTTATCAGAAAAATCAGCACAATGGCTCAAAAGAAAATACCTCTACACAACGAATTTCGCCATTTCAAATAGCGATTCCGAAGTTGCCCCATATTTGGCATTGACAGCACTCACTGATGCGAACATTCAATTGTTGGACACAATTCAAAAATCCTTGAGTGACCGGGTAAAAATATCCGCCTACGGAAAAGAGCTGAATGCTTTTCTCAAGACGATCAGAGAAAACGAACAAGACTAAGCTCACCTTATTGAACTTTTAAAACAAGAGAGTTTCCTTTAGAAACCCTAAATTTGCAGCATGGAAGAAACAAACAGACAAAAGAAAATTGCAGGAGTCATCCAAAAAGATTTGGCAGACGTCCTTCAAGGAGCTGCACAAGGCGGCATGAAAGGAGTGATCATCTCCGTTACCAAAGTGAGTGTCACGACGGATTTGAGCCAAGCAAAGGTGTATTTGAGCATTTTCCCCTCCGACAAAAGAAGCGATTTGGTGGCAGGAATAGAGGGCAACAAAACAAAGATTCGCCATGAATTGGCTCAACGAACAAAACACCAATTGAGAAGAGTTCCCAACCTGTCTTTTTTCGGAGACGATTCTTTGGACTATATCGAAACCCTTGACGCCTCTTTGCGAGGTGAAGACACAAACCCTATCAAGAATCCTGAAATTTTACCCAAAAGGAAAACAACCTAAGCGTGAATTTTTCACTGTACATAGCCAAGCGGTACTTGTTTTCCAAAAGCAGTAACAATGCGATCAACATCATCAGCAGCATTGCCACCTTGGGCGTAATCGGCGGTTCTTTGGCATTGCTATTGGTGCTCTCTGTGTTTTCAGGACTCAAAAGCTTTAGCGGTCAATTTTTAAAAGCGACAGATCCTGACATTCGCATTGAAGCCGTCCATGGGAAATCCTTTTTTTACACAGATTCTCTCGCAAAAATCATCGAGGGAACCACAGCTGTGATCGCGCATTCCAAAACCATCGAGGAAAGGGCTTATTTCAATTACAATAAAAAAGAACTCATTGCCTATGTCAAGGGAGTTGACAGCAACTACACCCAAGTAGTCAAAATGGATACTTTGATTTACATGGGCCATTGGATTTCGTTTGACCAACAAAGCGCAGTGGTTGGGAATGGAATTGCGAGAAAACTTTCTTTGGGGATTTTAAACTACGGAGAACCGCTGCAGATTTATGTACCAAAACCCGGAAAAAAATACAGTACCCTTCTCAAGAATACCTTTAATCGCATACATGCACAGGCACTTGGGGTGTATTCCATCTCCCAAGAATTGGACAACAAATACGTGTACATCCCCCTTGACCTCTGTCAAGAATTACTGAATTACCAAAGCAATCAAATCCGAAGCATAGACCTCAAAACAACAAAAGAAGGGACTGCTCAAGCCATTGCTTCTTTAAAAAAAGCGTTGGGAGACCGTTTCAAAGTCAGTTCACAAGAAGAATTGAATGCTGTCTTTTACAAAATTTTAAATACTGAAAAACTCGTTGCTTATTTGATTTTCACCTTGGTCTTGGTCCTTGCGGTTTTCAATGTCATCGGCTCAATCATCATGATGATTTTGGATAAAAAACGCAATTTAAAAACCTTGTATAATTTGGGGGCGTCGGTCCGAGAAATCAAGCAGATTTTTGTGTTGCAAGGTTTCCTAATGACCCTCCTTGGTTTGGTGGTCGGGACCTCTTTGGGCATTCTCTTGATCGCTTTGCAAAACAAATTTCAATGGTTTATGATCACTGAAACGATCGCTTACCCAATCGAACTCAAAGTATCCAACCTCCTTCTCGTATGGGGAACCATTAGTGTATTGGGTTATGCAGCAGCCAAAATTGCCAGTAGTAGAATTTCAAAAGCTTTGGTGGTCTGATTCCAAAAAAAAGCGGTTCTTTTAGGTAAAAAAACGGACAAGCAACTGCCTTTTTCTATGCGAAAATATGATTGCCAAATTTGGACAACACCTCGTCAAAAGTAGCATAGACTTCTTCTGCTGAATTTGAAGTGACCATTTTCATACGGTATTCCTTAAAATTGGGAATCCCTTTGAAATAGGTACCGTAATGCCTTCGAGTTTCCAAGACACCTAGAATTTCTTTTTCCTTCCAAGCGATTTCCATTTCCAAATGACGTTTTGCAATGGCAACACGTTCTGCAATGGTGATGGGCGCCATATGAGTACCTGTCTCAAAAAAGTGTTTTACTTGCTTGAAAAACCATGGGTTCCCGATACTTGCTCTTCCAATCATCGCACCGTCCAAACCGTATTCATCTCGCATCTTTACAGCGGCTTCCGGTGTGTTCACATCTCCATTTCCAAAAACAGGAATGTGCATTCTCGAATTGTTTTTCACAGCTGCAATCGGCGTCCAGTCTGCATCCCCTTTGTACATTTGTGCCCGGGTTCTTCCGTGAATGGAAATCGCTTTGCAGCCCACATCTTGCAAGCGTTCTGCTACTTCCACAATTCGTATCGAACTTTCATCCCAACCCAAACGCGTTTTTACAGTGATGGGCAAATGGGTGTGCTTGACCATGGCTGCTGTCAAAGCAACCATCATGTCGATGTCTTTTAGAATCCCTGCACCGGCACCTTTGCTCACCACTTTTTTAACAGGGCAGCCAAAATTGATGTCTATGATGTCTGGCTTGGATTGTTCTACAATTTCAACAGTACGCAACATGGATTCCAAATTGGCTCCAAAAATCTGAATGCCAACAGGGCGTTCTTTTTCGTAAATATCCAATTTTTTGACACTTTTGGCAGCGTCGCGAATCAACCCTTCGGAAGAAATAAATTCTGTGTATACGACGTCTGCTCCTTGTTCTTTGCACAAAGCTCGAAAAGGAGGATCGCTGACATCCTCCATAGGTGCTAACAAAAGCGGGAAATCGTTCAATTCTATGTCACCAATTTTCACCAAACCATTCTTGTTTTTAAGAAGCCACAAAGATACAAATAAAAGTCATGTCAAAAACATGTTTGGTTCTACATATAATTGTATTTTAACTGCTAAAAAAACACATGCCGTCAACAAACACCTACAACTGGGCAATTCTCGGATGTGGAAAAATCGCAAAAAAATTCTCTTCTGACTTACAACTCTTGGACAAAGCTGTCCTGTATGCATGCGCGGCGCGTAGTTTTGAAAAAGCACAAAAATTTTCAAAAGAACAAGGCTTTCAAAAAGCCTACGGTTCTTATGAAGAAATGGTCAAAGACCCCGAAATTGACATTGTCTACATTGCCACCCCTCATTCCCACCACAAGGAACACGCCTTGTTATGTTTGAAACACCACAAGGCAGTCCTCTGCGAAAAAGCATTTGCCATCAATGCGAAAGAAGTGCAGCAAATGATCGCCGCTGCGAAGAAACACAACACCTTTTTGATGGAGGCCTTTTGGACACGTTTCAACCCTACATTCCAAAAAGTATTGGAAATCATCGCCTCCAAAAAACTAGGGGAACTGATTTGTGTCAAATCTGATTTTATGTTCCATCCTCCCTTCGATCCCAAAAGCCGTTTGTACGACCTCTCCATCGGTGGAGGCTCTTTGTTGGACATCGGAATTTACCCCGTCTTTACAGCACTGATGACTTTGGGAATTCCAGAAAAAATCAGCTGTGATGTGACTTACAGCCCAACAGGATCCGACGAAAGTCTTCGAATGTGGTTCCAATATCCAGACCATAAAACAGCTGTTTTGGCTTCTAGTTTTGCCTGCGAATCTTTGAACGAGAGTGAATTTTCTTTTGAAAAAGGCAGCGTTCGGATTTCAAGAGAAAACGAACGCCCTTTGGTCCTGAACAAAAAAGGACAACTCGAAGAAATTTTTATCGACAATGGCAACGGCATCGGATATCAATTTGAAGCTGCCCATGTAATGGCGTGCTTAGACAAAGAACTAAAAGAAAGTCCGGACTTGCCGCTGTCTTTTAGTTTGGAATTGATCCAACTGCTAGACCGCATTCGAGCAAAAGCAAAAATTGTATACCCGAATCACGATTGAATTTCAAAGCCGCTAAAAGGATTTCAAAAAAAAGATTTTTTTCAACTGTTTTATTTCAAAATCCGCTCAAATCTTTGCCCCAAAAAAAACTATCTTTGCCTCGCACGAGAAGAAAGAAACTACGAAATGAAGAACATCAGGAATTTTTGCATCATCGCACATATTGACCACGGTAAAAGCACCTTGGCAGACCGCTTGTTGGATTATACAGGCGCCATTTCCGATCGGGAGAAAAAAGACCAATTGCTTGACAACATGGACCTTGAGCGAGAACGCGGCATCACCATCAAGAGCCACGCAATCCAAATGGAGTACACCTACAAAGGGGAAGAGTATGTATTTAATCTTATTGATACTCCTGGACACGTCGATTTCTCGTACGAAGTTTCAAGGTCTATCGCAGCTTGTGAAGGCGCTTTATTGATCGTCGATGCTGCACAAAGCATTCAAGCACAGACCATTTCCAACCTGTATCTGGCTTTGGAAAACGATTTGGAAATCATTCCCGTACTGAACAAAGTAGACTTACCAAGTGCCAATCCAGAAGAAGTGACAGATGACATCGTAGACCTCTTGGGTTGCGACTCGGAGGAAGTGATTCACGCAAGTGGGAAAACAGGTTTTGGTGTGGATGCAATTTTAGAAGCCATCATTGAACGAATTCCTGCTCCAAAAGGAGATCCAGAAGCGCCTTTACAAGCCTTGATTTTTGACTCTGTCTACAACTCTTACCGCGGTATTGAAACCTATTTTCGCGTGATGAATGGTGAGATAAAAAAAGGACAACGCATCAAATTTATGGCGACCAACAATGAGTATTTTGCAGATGAAGTCGGTACTTTAAAGCTCAGCCAAGTGGTCAAAAAATCCGTAAAAACAGGAGATGTCGGCTATTTGATTACGGGCATCAAAACCGCAAAAGAAGTAAAAGTTGGAGACACCATTACAGATGCCGCCAATCCAACAACTGAAATTATCGACGGTTTTGAAGATGTAAAACCGATGGTATTTGCGGGGATTTACCCTGTAGACACCGAAGATTATGAAGAATTGCGCTACTCGATGGAAAAGCTGCAACTGAATGATGCTTCTTTGGTTTTTGCTCCTGAAAGCTCTGCCGCTTTGGGATTTGGATTTCGATGTGGATTTCTCGGAATGCTGCACATGGAAATTATCCAAGAACGCTTGGAACGCGAGTTCAACATGACAGTGATCACTACTGTTCCCAACGTTTCCTACCACGCTTACACAAAAAAAGAACCCGATACAATCGTGTTGCTCAACAACCCTACCGACTTGCCCGATCCTTCAAGATTGGACCGCGTGGAAGAACCTTATATCAAAGCATCCATCATCACCAAATCAGACTTTGTGGGACCTGTCATGGGACTTTGCATTGAAAAAAGAGGGCAGATTGTCAACCAGTCCTATTTGACCACCCAGCGGGTGGAGCTGCTATTTGAAATGCCACTCGCAGAAATTGTATTTGATTTTTACGACCGTCTAAAAACAGTGTCCAAAGGCTATGCCTCTTTTGACTACCATCCAATTGGAATGAAGTCTTCAAAACTAGTTCGCGTTGATATCTTGCTCAATGGACAACCTGTTGATGCGCTTTCTGCATTGCTTCACGCGGACAATGCGTATTCTATCGGTAAAAAAATGTGTGAGAAATTAAAAGAATTGATCCCTCGACAACAATTTGACATTCCCATTCAAGCCGCTATTGGGGCTAAAATCATTTCGAGAGAAACCACCAAAGCGCTTCGGAAAGATGTGACAGCCAAATGTTATGGGGGAGATATTTCAAGAAAGCGTAAACTCTTAGAAAAACAAAAGAAAGGGAAAAAGAGAATGCGTCAAGTTGGAAATGTCGAGATTCCCCAAGAAGCCTTTATGGCCGTACTCAAACTAAACGATTAAAGCTTCTATTTTTTTCTTTTTTTAGAAAATATTTGTACCTTTAATAAGGTGTCTTTTGAATAGGTTTTGTAAAAAACCCATCTTGGTAAAGAGAACACACTCACAAAAATACCTCGTCTTCTTTTGACACGATTCCCCCTAGGAAACCGAAGCAAACTGATTCATATCTGATGCGCACTGGCCTATGGAAATCAAAAAAAATCCAAAATTTCGACTCGAAAATTACAGCCTTCTCTTTTTACAGATTGGCTTGGTTTTGTCCTTGTTCACCGTCTATGTACTTCTCGAATACAAGACCTACAAAAGTCAAATTGCCGAATTTGAATCGGTACACTTGTCCTCTGAGGAGGAAGAAGATGCCTTGGTCATCCACCGGATCCAGCCTGTAAGTCCACCTCTAAAACCCCCGCCAGTAATTTCAGAAGTCTTTGAAATTATTAAAAACACAGAAAACCTCGAAGAAACCATCATTCAAACTACAGAAACAGACGAGCACGAAGCTGTAAAAGCCTTTACAGATAGTGTCGAAATGGAGGGTATTGTAGAGTACCAAGAGGTCGAAGAAATCACAGAGGACGTCCCCTTCACTGTCATTGAAGACGTTCCTGTATTTCCAGGTTGCAAAGGAGACAGACAAGAATTGAAAGTTTGTTTTTCTAAAAAAATTCGCGCATATGTGTCCCGTAAATTCGATGTCAATTTGGCGAATGACCTTGGGCTTTCGGAAGGAAGAAAAAGAATTTCTGTGATGTTTACTATCGACACCAAAGGGGCTGTTACAGAGATCAAAGCAAGAGCACCCCATCCCAGACTGGAAAGAGAAGTCATCAGAATAATCAAATCCTTGCCAAAAATGACGCCTGGCAAACAACGAGGAACCCCTGTAAATGTGCGCTATTACTTGCCCATTTCTTTTCAAATTGTCATTCATTAGAAATCTGCAAACACCTGCAAATCGTTTCTGATAATAAAAACAAATCGCTTCCTTAGAAATGCCCCTGAAAATTCACGGTTTTTTTTAAAAAAACAGAAGTGTACAAAGAGTATTTTTAAATATTTTCCGTATGTTTATTTTTTAAAGAAATTACGATGAAAATTATTCATATAAGCGCCGAATGCTATCCCGTAGCAAAAGTTGGCGGATTGGCAGATGTTGTAGGATCCCTTCCCAAATACCAAAACAAATTAGGTTTCGAGACAGCTGTTGTCATGCCTTACTATGAAAATAAATTCAACCAAAATAACACGTATACAATTGTCCACACGACTCGCGTTGAAATGGGCGACACTCATTACGAAGCAAGCGTTCTTACCTTGCAGTCCTCCAAATTAGGCTACCCGTTGTTCATTGTCAAAATTCCAGGCTTGTTGGACCGGGAAAATGTCTACGGCTACCCAGACGACTCGGAACGTTTCCTCGCCTTCCAAAAAGCGACTTTGGATTGGTTTTTACATCTCGAAACAAAACCTGAGCTCGTGCATTGCCACGACCACCACACGGGACTCATCCCCTTTATGATGAGCAAAGCATACAAATACGAATCTTTGAGCGAAACGCCTTCCGTTTTGACCATTCACAATGCGCAGTACCAAGGACAATTTTCTTTTGAAAAATTGCACTATTTTCCAGAATACGACCTTTCGCATTCCGGACTTTTGGAGTGGGCAGAACAAATAAACCCCTTGGCTGCAGCCATCAAATGCGCATGGAAAATCACAACTGTTTCTCCGAGCTATTTGATTGAATTGAGAGCAGCAGCAAACGGACTCGAATGGCTTTTGGACAATGAGAAAGGAAAGTCATCGGGCATCTTAAACGGAATCGATACCGAGGTGTGGGATCCGGAAACAGACCCTATGATCTCAAAAAACTTTCGTTCCAATACCATTGTTCCAGGAAAGAGAAACAACAAACTCTTTTTGTGTGATCAATTCGAATTAAATCCCAACAAACCCCTGTTTGTTTTTATCGGCAGATTGGTGGGTGAAAAAGGAGCAGAATTGTTGCCTGAAATTTTCGAGACCTTACTAAAAGACTCAGAACTGGATTTGAACATCTTGGTTTTAGGATCCGGAGACTCCGAAGTAGAAAAACAGCTAGACACACTAAAAGCTCAGTTCAAAGGAAATTACAACACCTATATTGGCTACGACGAAAAATTATCTCATCTCATGTACGCAGGGGCTGACTTCTTGCTCATGCCGTCTCGTGTGGAGCCTTGTGGACTGAACCAAATGTACGCACTTCGCTATGGCACCCTTCCCATTGTTCGTTCCGTCGGTGGATTAAAAGACACGGTAATCGACATCGATTCCAAAGGAGGATTCGGTATTTGTCATGAACATACCACAGTTGCAGATGCGATACATGCTGTCAAAAGAGCTTGTGATCTTTACCAAGACCAAACCCGATTTAAAAAAATCAGAAAACAAATCATGCAGATTGACCATTCCTGGGACAGCGCTGCAACCAATTATATCGAACTGTATCAATCGTTAACCCATCAAAATTAATCAAGCTATGAAGAAGAAAGTTTTAGGAATCATCTTAGGAGGCGGTCAAGGAAGCAGGCTCCAACCCCTCACCACCACCCGTTCAAAACCCGCAGTTCCAATTGCTGGAAAATACCGCTTGGTAGACATCCCTATTTCAAACTGTGTCAATTCAGGGATTGACCGGATGTTTGTACTTACACAGTTCAACTCCGCTTCATTAAACAAACACATCAAGAACACCTACAATTTTAGTTTTTTCAACGATGCCTTTGTCGATGTCTTGGCGGCAGAACAAACTCCTGGAAACTCAAATTGGTTTCAGGGAACCGCAGATGCCGTTCGACAGTCCATGCATCATTTTTTAACACACAGCTGGGACTACGCCTTGATTCTTTCAGGAGACCAACTCTACCAAATGGACTTTACAGAAATGGTAGAAGCTCACATCCAAAGCAAAGCTAAAGTATCCATAGCAACCTTGCCCGTCACCGAAAAAGAAGCTACTGGCTTTGGGATTCTTAAGACGGATGAAAACAACTTGATCAAATCTTTTGTTGAAAAACCCTCCAAAGAATTGCTGCCCGAATGGACTTCTGAAGTTGCTCCAGAAATGAAAAAAGCAGGAAGAAATCATTTGGCTTCCATGGGAATTTATATTTTTAGCAGAGATTTCCTCTCTCAAGTTCTCAAAGACAGCGATACAATGGATTTTGGTGGAGAAATCATTCCACAAGCCATCAAAAAACACAAGGTATTGAGCTATCAATACGAAGGCTACTGGACAGACATTGGAACGATTGCCTCCTTTTTTGATGCCAACTTGGGATTGACAGATTCCATTCCTGCATTTGACCTTTTTGACAAGTCAAAAAGTGTGTTGACCAGAGCGCGTATTTTACCGCCCTCAAAAATCACGGGAACCACATTAGAAAAAACACTCATTGCCGAAGGAGGCATCATCAGTGCTAGTAGAATCGAGCGTTCCATCGTCGGAATTCGAAGTCGAATCGGTGTGGGAACCAGCATCTCAAATGCCTATATCATGGGAAGCGACCGTTACCAAAGTATCGAAGCAATTGAAAAGTGTAAAAAAACAAACACCCCATATGTCGGTATCGGAGAACGCTGCTACATCAACAATTGTATCGTAGACAAAAATGCTCGCATTGGAAACGACGTGCGAATCAATGGAGGGCCTCACCTCAAAGACATCGACACAGAAACGTACACCGTTCGAGATGGAATTGTCGTCATTAAAAACGGCGCACTCATCAAAAACGGAACCGTCATCTAAAAATAGCGCACCCAATCAAGCTGCACTTTTTTACGTACAGCTTTTCACAGTCAAACACCCTTTCTACCTATGGGCCATGTAAAACCCTTTAGTTTATTTTCTGAATTTGACATCAACTTATTCAAAGCCGGCAAACATTACAGACTCTATGAGAAATTTGGAGCCCACCCCGCTACCGTAGACGGTGAAGAGGGTGTCTATTTTGCTGTTTGGGCCCCTTCTGCTGAGCAGGTGTTTTTGATTGGAGAATTTAATTTTTGGAACTCCAAAGACCACTTGTTGCAAGTGAGGTGGGACGGTTCAGGAATTTGGGAAGGATTTGTTCCAGGACTAAAAATGGGCGTGCAATACAAATACAAAATACACAGCAGCAACAACGGCATCGTTACTGAAAAAGCAGACCCCTATGCCTTTTCTTGCGAACACCCTCCCCGAACAGCTTCGGTCGCCTATGACATCGAAAATTACGCTTGGAAAGACAAGGAGTGGCTCTCTTACAGAAAAGACAAAAACGACTTGGACAAACCCTATGCTGTTTTAGAAGTACACCTCGGATCTTGGATGTACAACGTCGATCAAGACCGACCGCTGACCTACCTGGAACTCGCGGACAAACTCGTAGCTTACTTGGTAGAAATGGCCTATACACATGTGGAATTTATGCCTGTTATGGAATATCCTTACGACCCGTCTTGGGGTTACCAATTGGTGGGTTACTTTGCGCCGACATCGCGGTTTGGAAGTCCAAAAGAGTTTATGTTTTTGATTGACCAACTCCATCAAAACGACATTGGTGTCATTTTGGACTGGGTACCTTCTCACTTTCCATCCGACGACCATGGACTGGGCTTTTTTGACGGCTCTCACCTCTACGAACACCCAGATAAAAAGAAAGGATACCACCAAGACTGGAAAAGTCTTATTTTCAATTACGGAAGAAATGAAGTCCGTTCTTTTTTGATCAGCAATGCTATTTTTTGGCTTGACAAATACCATATAGATGGCTTGCGCGTAGATGCAGTTGCATCAATGTTATACTTGGATTATTCTCGAGAAGATGGAGAATGGGAACCCAATGAATATGGAGGTAGAGAAAATTTAGACGCCATCTCATTTTTAAAAGACTTCAACACAGAAGTGTATGCCAGTTTCGAAGGCGTACAAACCATTGCAGAAGAATCCACCGCATTTCCAATGGTAACCAAACCCGAAAACCTTGGTGGACTTGGCTTTGGAATGAAGTGGATGATGGGATGGATGCACGACACCTTGGAGTATTTTCAAGAAGACAGCATCAACCGAAAATACCACCACAATAAAATCACCTTTAGCCTGGCTTATGCCTTTACCGAAAATTTCATGCTTCCGTTATCTCATGATGAAGTAGTCTATGGAAAACATTCCATTCTTGGGAGAATGCCCGGTGACAAATGGCAAAAACTGGCCAACTTGCGCTTGTTGTATGGCTATATGTATGCACATCCAGGAGCCAACCTCATGTTTATGGGCAGCGAATTTGGTCAAGAAAACGAATGGGATTTCTCGAAGAGCCTGGATTGGCACCTCTTGGAAGACGAAGGGCATTTGAAAACAAAAAACTTTGTGAGGGATTTGAATGTGTTTTACAAAAACAGTCCAGCCCTTTATGAAAAATCTTTTGGAATCGAAGGTTTTGAATGGATCCATCACGAAGATCAAGAAAACTCTGTGCTTTCCTTTATCAGAAAAGGACACGACGCCAAAAACGATCTGATTGTCGTGTGTAATTTCACTCCAGTCGTTCGGGAAAATCATTTGATAGGTATTCCCAAAGCAGGGCATCTTGTCGAAGTTTTGAACAGCGATGCGCTTGACTACGGAGGGAGTGGCATTGGCAATCCTGACAAAATAAAAATTGACAAAAAACCATGGCATTTCAAGTCGAACTCTGCAAAGATTTCAATCCCTCCTCTAGGAATAATCCTCTTTAAAATCACGGAATAAAAAAGAAACTTTTCGCTCTTAACAAATTGTTTTTTTCGAGGCTATCGAATTCCATTTATATTTCTTGTAAATTAAAAAATCCGCAATAAACCTCCTCTATTTTTAAACAAATAGGGGTGTGAAATCTTATTTTTTTAAGTAGTTTAGTAGGCTATTAAAACCCCAATGACATGATATTAAATACCGAATTGGAATACAAAGGAGACTTGTTTCCAACCCAAATAACAGCCTATACAAAGAATGTCGATGTCCTGAACTTCAAAAGCGCGAACAACGTCATTCTTCAATTGACCGTATTGCGAGATAGCATGCTTCGGTTTCGATACACAACTGTCGGAAAATTCGACAACGATTTTTCCTATGCAATTTGCGACGATGCCAACCGTGGTTACAACCACCTTGACATCACTGAAGACGAAGAAAAATACAGCATCACCACATCCAAATTACTGTGTCACATCTACAAATTGGACTTGAGAAAATCCATTTATGACCTTGTCGATGGCCAGCTAATTCTCGAAGACGAACTTGGTTTTCACTGGGAAGAAAGTTACGAGCTCGGTGGCGACATCGTCAAGATGAGCAAGGCAGCACAAAATGGAGAAAGCTACTTTGGCTTGGGTGACAAACCACAACACCTAAACCTCAAAGGCAGGCGTTTTGAAAATTGGGCTACGGATTCCTATGCCTTTGGAAAAGACACAGACCCGATTTACAAGTCCATCCCTTTCTACACCGGTTTGCACAACAACAAATCCTATGGTATTTTCTTTGACAACACCTTCCGAACCTATTTTGACTTTTGCCACGAAAGAAGAAATGTGACGAGTTTTTGGGCCCAAGGTGGAGAGATGAACTATTACTTTATCTACGGTCCTCACATGCAAGATGTGGTGGAAAGCTATACCGATTTGACAGGCACACCTGAATTGCCTCCTATGTGGGCTTTGGGCTACCACCAATGCAAATGGAGCTATTATCCAGAATCCAATGTAAAAGAAATCACCCAAAAATTTAGGGATTTAAAAATCCCTTGCGACGCCATCTATTTAGACATCGACTACATGGAAGGGTTTCGCTGTTTTACATGGAGCAAAGATTACTTTCCAGATCCGAAAAGAATGGTCAAAGAACTGGCAGAAGACGGCTTTAAGACAGTCGTGATTATCGATCCAGGAATTAAAATTGACAACGAATACAGTGTCTTTAAAGAAGCTTTGGACAAAGATTATTTTTGCAAGCGTGCCGACGGTCCTTATATGAAAGGAAAGGTATGGCCTGGAGAGTGTTACTTTCCAGATTTCACCAGGCCTGAAGTGAGAACTTGGTGGGCTGGATTGTTCAAAGAACTCATTGAAGACATTGGAGTCAAAGGGGTTTGGAACGACATGAACGAACCTGCTGTGATGGACGTTCCCGGAAAAACATTTCCAGCAGATGTTCGCCACGATTACGACGGCAATCCGTGCAGTCATCAAAAAGCACACAACATTTACGGGATGCAAATGGCAAGAGCGACCTACCACGGTTTGAAAAAATTCAACTACCCAAAACGTCCTTTTGTCATCACGAGATCTGCCTATTCCGGAACACAACGTTATACGTCAACCTGGATGGGTGACAATGTCGCCACTTGGGAGCATTTGCAAATCGCCAACATTCAAGCACAGCGCTTGGCCTTGTCAGGCTTTTCTTTTGCAGGTTCTGACATCGGAGGCTTTGCAGAACAACCAAACGGAGAATTGTATGCGCGTTGGATCCAACTCGGTGCTTTTCATCCTTTTTGCAGAACCCATTCCTCAGGGGATCATGGAGACCAAGAACCTTGGGCTTTTGATGAAGAAATTACAGATGTGGTTCGGAAGTTTATCGAAATTCGTTACGAATTGTTACCTTATTTATACACCTCTTTTTACCACTACTCCAAGGATAACATTCCCATGTTGAAATCTTTGGTTTTGTTTGACCAAAAGGACAGCCATACACATTACAGAACCGATGAGTTTGTCTGTGGAAATCAAATCTTGATTTGCCCCATCAACGAACCAAATTCCAAAGGACGTCGCATGTACATCCCAAGGGGAGAATGGTTCAATTTTTGGAACAAAGAAGTGATTTCTGGAGGAAAAGAAACATGGGTAGATGCGGAATTGGACAGCATGCCTATTTTTGTAAAAGCAGGTGCAGTGATTCCAAAATACCCCGTGCAACAATACGTAGGTGAAAAAGACATCGACCAACTTACTTTAGATGTCTATTATAAAAAAGGAAAAGAAGATTCTGAATTGTACGAAGATGCAAATGACGGCTACGACTACACTAAAGGACGTTACAGCTTGAAGAAATTCAATGTACAAGGAAAGGACAACAAATTGATTGTACGCATCCACAAAAGAGGCGAATACATCACTTCTTACGACACGTTTAAAATCAACTTATACGGACTCCCTTTTGAGGTTGCATCCATCAAGGTAGACAATGAATTTGTGGATTTGAAAGAGTTGAAGTTTGAAAACAACTCCTTGGTGGTGACCAAAGAATTTACCAACCTTCAAATCATTGGTGCCTTGTAGGCATTTACAAACAAAGAATTGAAGCGGAATTTTCAACACAGTAGAATGCAAAAAAAATCCCAACACAATGAGTGTTGGGATTTTTTTAATGTCGAAACGAATTAGCCTCCAAAATCGTCAAAACGAACATTTTCAGGTGGCACTCCAAAGTCATCACACATTTTGACAACGGCTTGGTTCATCATCGGAGGACCACAGAAATAGAATTCGATGTCCTCAGGCGCTTCGTGGTCATTCAGGTAATTGTCAATAAGTGCTTGGTGCACAAATCCGACAAAACCATCTCCTTCATCTTCCATGTGTTCTTTGACCTTCCAGTTGTCTTCTTTCAAAGGTTCTGACAAGACCAAATGCATTTTAAAATTCGGGAATTGTTTTTCCAACGCTTCAAAATAATGCAAGTAAAACAATTCTCTTTTAGATCGGCCTCCGTACCAATAAGATACTTTACGTCCTGTTTTCATCGTGTGGAAGAGTTCGTAAAGGTGCGAACGCATCGGAGCCATTCCAGCTCCACCACCAACATAGACCATTTCAGCGTCGGATTCGTTGATGAAAAACTCTCCATAAGGTCCTGAAATGGTTACCTCATCTCCTGGTTTTTTTGCGAAAATATAGGAGGAAGCAATCCCTGGATTTACATCCATCCAACCGCCTTTGACTCTGTCAAAGGGAGGACATGCAATACGAACGTTCAACATGATGTTGCGTCCTTCTGCAGGGTAAGAAGCCATGGAATAGGCTCTTTCTACCGTTTCTGGATTTTTCATTACCATTGGCCACAGTCCAAACTTATCCCATTCTTCTTGGAACTTTTCAGGTTCCCCTGGATGGTCTTGTGGGTGGGCAGTGATGTCCATATCGGTAAAATTCACTTCTGTCTTTGGAATTTCAATTTGGATGTATCCCCCTGCTTTGTAACCCATATCTTCGGGAATTTCTACCACGAATTCTTTGATAAAAGAAGCTACGTTGTAGTTGGAAACTACTTTGGCCTTCCATTTTTTAATTCCAAAAATTTCTTCTGGAATGGTAATTTCCATGTCGTTCTTGACTTTTACCTGACAGCCCAATCTAGCTCCTGCCGCCAACTCTTTACGCGTAAAATGCGGAGTTTCTGTAGGCAGTGGATCTCCCCCTCCTGAAAGGACGTGGCACTCACATTGAATACAGGTACCTCCACCTCCACATGCAGAAGGCAAGAATATTTTTTCGTTTCCAAGTGTCCCCAACAAAGTGGACCCGGTCTCTACTTCGATCGTTTTTTCTCCGTTGATCGTAATTTTTACTTTTCCTGAGGGCAGTAACTTGGCTTTGGCTCCCAATAGAATGGCAACCAAAATGAGCACTACAATTAAAAACACGAAAATACTTACTATTATAGTCATCTACTTTTTCTTAGTTTTGTTTATAATTTGATTCCTGAAAAACTCATGAATCCGATCGCCATCAAACCTGTAATGATAAAGGTAATTCCCAATCCTTTTAAGGGGGCTGGAATGTTGGAATAGGCTATTTTTTCACGAATGGCTGCAATGGCTAAAATCGCCAAAAACCATCCGATTCCAGAACCCAAACCGTATACTGCAGATTCTCCGACATTGGAAAAATCTTTTTGTTGCATGAATAAAGAACCTCCTAAAATGGCACAGTTTACAGCAATCAATGGAAGGAAAATTCCCAAGGCACCGTACAATGCTGGAGCGAAACGCTCGACAATCATTTCTACCAATTGCACCATGGATGCAATGACCGCGATAAACATGATAAAGCTCAAAAAGCTCAAGTCAATGCCTGCGTAACCTGCACCCAACCAGGACAAAGCCCCTGCCTTTAACAAGTAGGTGTCCAACAAAAAGTTGACCGGTACGGTGACCACCAATACAAAGATGACGGCTGCTCCAAGACCCACTGCTGTTTTGACTGTTTTGGATACTGCCAAATAGGAACACATTCCTAAAAAGTAGGCAAATACCATGTTGTCAATAAAAATACTTTTTATAAAAATATTGATCAAATCCATGTTGATGCTGTTTATTAGTTCTCGATTAATTTTCTATTTCTTGCGCGTTGGATCCAAATGAAGATTCCCACCGTGATCAAAGCCATGGGTGACAACAACATAAAACCGTTGTTTTCATAGCCAAAAGAATAAACTCCGGTAGATTCTGCCAAAGTTTTTGCCTTGTGACCCAAGACTTCAAAGCCAATCAATTTTCCAGAACCCAACAATTCTCTAAAGAAGGCTACTAGCACCAAAATCAATGCGTAACCAGCGCCGTTTCCGACTCCGTCTAAAAAGGATTTCCAAGGCCCGTTGGCCAAAGCAAAAGCTTCCAAACGTCCCATGACAATACAGTTGGTGATGATCAAACCGACAAATACGGACAATTCCTTGCTGACATCATAGGCATATGCTTTTAGGATTTGATCGACCAAAATCACCAAAGAGGCCACGATCAACAATTGAACGATGATCCGGATTCTACTTGGAATCAAATTTCGAATCAAGGACACAATCACATTACTCGCAATGATGACAAAGAGTACGGCCAAAGACATGACCAAAGCGGGTTTTAGTTGAACGGTAATCGCCAGGGCAGAACAAATACCGAGTACTTGGACTGAAATGGGGTTGTTGTCATCCAAAGGATCGGTCAACAACGCTTTATTTTTTTTAGAAAACAATGCTTCTTTTTCTTCTGCCATGATTAATTGTTTTTAAAATAAGGGAGGTAACGGGCTAGTCTTTCTTGTACCATGTCAGACACACCGTCTGAGGTAATGGTTCCACCTGAGATGGCATCTACGCCATGTGCGTCTTCTGCTTTGGCACCTCCTTTGATTGCTTTTACAGATACAAAGTTGTCTGCTATATACCCTGCATTGAGGTCCTTTAGTAAGGTTTTTCCTTTGAATTGTGCTTGGAACCAATCTGTGGTGATTTCGGCACCCAAACCAGGTGTTTCTGCTTTGTGGTCAAAGTTGGCACCAATGATGGTGTTCTTGTCTTCGCCCAAGGCGATATAGCCCCAAATGGCATCCCAAAGTCCCGCACCGTACAAAGGAATCACATAAAATGTCTTTCCTTCTTTTTCGGCGACATAGAGTGGAAAACGTTGATCCACAGCGTCCTTCTTTACTTCTTTTTTCAAGCTCAACTCAAAGGCGTCGGAAGCGGCGTCGACCGTTCCGTCTTCTTTCAAAGCGAGTTCTCCCTTGATAAAGGTAGCAAAGCTCGCTTCTGCTTCCTCTCTAGAAACCTCCACACCAATGGTAGAAAGTATCTTTTGCTTTTTTTCTGCTTTGACATTTTTTTCTTGCAAAGGCTTCAAGCTCGTCGCTGTATAGGACAACAATCCTGCGATGAGTGTCACCATGACAATTGCAAAAACAAACGTATATATATTGCTATTCTTATCCATTTCTTAAGCTGTTTTTAGACGTTTTTTGCGTTTCTTAATATTGCCTTCAATGACGTAATGATCAATCGTAGGTGCAAACACATTGAGCAACAAGATCGACATCATGATTCCTTCAGGGTAAGCAGGATTGATGATGCGAATCATGATTCCTAAAAAGCCAATTAAAAAACCGTATACCCATTTTCCTTTGTTGGTCTGAGCTCCTGAAACAGGATCAGTGGCCATAAATACAATGGCAAATGCAAAGCCGCCTACCATCAGGTGTTGCCACCAAGGGAAGTTCAACAACGCATTGTCTGGATAGGCAACGCCGACAAGGTTAAAGAGAAGTGCCATGACAGCACCTCCAATCAAAGAGGACAGCATGATTCTCCAACTGGCCACTCCTGTAAAGTACAAGAAAGCGGCTCCAATCAAAATCATCAAGACAGACGTTTCTCCTACAGAACCCGGAATGAATCCGAGGAACATGTCCAAAACACTGTAACTAAGTTCTGAATTCCCAGAAGCCAATGAGCCCAAAATGGTTTCTCCAGAAATGGCATCTACCGTGCTTGCATCTGCTACCCACACCTTGTCTCCCGACATGCTTGGCGCATAGGAGAAATAAGCGAAAGCTCTGGCAACCAAAGCAGGGTTCAAAATATTCATTCCCGTTCCTCCAAAGGCTTCTTTACCGATTAATACGGCAAAAGCAACGGAGACTCCTAACATCCACAAAGGCAAATCGATGGGCATGATCAAAGGAATCAACATTCCTGACACCAAATACCCTTCGTTGATCTCGTGGCCTCTAAAAATCCCAAAAGCAAATTCAATTCCCAATCCAACTCCGTAAGAAACGGCGATCATTGGAATGAATTTAAAAGAACCATAGAGCAGGTAGTCCAAAAAGGTGCCTGCTTCTCCTAACTGAGAGAAATGCTGGTAACCGACGTTCCACATTCCAAATAGCAAGGCGGGAATCATGGCAAAAATAACCGTGACCATGACGCGCTTTAAGTCGACGCCATCTCGGATATGTGCTCCTTCATGTGTCGTGTGGTTTGGAACAAAGACCAACGTATCGAAGGCATTGAACCCAGGGGCAAATTTTTCTAACTTTCCTCCTTTGTCAAAAAGAGGTTTGTATTTGTCAAATGTATTTCTAATAAATCCCATTATCCTACTTCGTTTATCATTAAATCTAAACCTTCTCTGATGATTTTTTGTGCTTCAACTTTTGAAGAACTTGCGTAATCAATCAATGCGAAATCTTCAGGAGCTACTTCGTAAATACCTAAATTTTCCATTTTTTCAATGTCATTGGCCATGACGGCTTTGAGCAATTGCATTGGAAAAATATCCATTGGAAAGACTTTTTCCATCTCTCCAGTTACCACCATGGCACGTTCTTCTCCGTTCATATTGGTATTGAGTGTGTATTCCTTGTTGGACGACAACCAAGAAAAAGAGGTTCTTGAAGCACTGTGAATTTTCCCACTTCCTACAAAAGGAATCCAACCGAACATGCGGTATACATTTCCTTCTGGGATGACAGAAATTTCGTTGCTATAAAAACCTAAAAACTCGTCTTTGGAAGCAATTGTAGCTCCTGTCAATACATTTCCAGAAATAATTCTTGTATTGTCTTCGTTGATTTTTCCCTCCAACAAAGAAGCGACTTCCTGACCCAAGGTCACTTGGTAGTATTGAGGTGCTGTTACTTCAGAACCTGCCAAAGCGATCGTTCTGTATGGTCTGAACTCACCTGTCAAGAAAAGATTTCCGATGATCACAACATCTTGAGGATTCACCGTCCAAACTTTTTCTCCTTGGTTGATCGGCGCTATTTTTGAAATCTGAACTCCTACATTTCCTGCAGGATGTTTTCCTGTTACATTTTGCAAAACCGCATTTTCTGTTTTGTCAAAAAATGTGGGAGTGTTGTTGACTGACAAATGTACATTTCCCTGCGTCAACTTTGAAAGAGCATTCACACCTGCTTGAAACGCAGCTTCTTGTTCCTTGATTGAAAAGCCATAATTTGAAGCCAAAGGAGCCGTGTCAAAAGAAGAGATAAAAATCGCTTTGGGTTCGTCAGCTGGATTGGCAATCACATCGTAGGGACGCTGATTGACAAAAGGCCAACAACCGCTGTCCAATATTTTGGTAAGCACTTGCTCTTTGGAGAGTCCTTTTGGGTCTTCTTTGCCAAAATCCACAAAGTCGTCTTCGGCTTTTGCCTCAATGACCACTTTTAAAATTCTTCTTTTTGCACCTCTTTTGATTTCACTTACCGTTCCACTGACCGGAGAAGTAAATTTGATCTGTTCGTTGGATTTTGAATAAAACAAAACAGTTCCAACAGAAACCTCAGCTCCAACTTTTACAGTCAGCTTGGGGGTGATTCCGTGAAAATCTTTTGGTTGTATTGCAAAAATTCTGGAACGAGGAGCCGCAGAAATTACTTCCTCTGCCTTGCCTTTCAGCTTAATGGATAAGCCTTTTTTTATTCGAATGTCCTCTGACATATTTAGAATTTAAGTTAATCTGTTTTAAAAACGTTGCAAATTTAATTATTTTGAAGGGTTCCTCCCACAAAACAAACACTTTATCTTAAAGATTGCTCTTTATTTATAACGATTCTAAATAGATATGATTCTCCCTGGAAATCAACTTCTGACCTGAAAGCCATTTGCAGGGAAGCAACTCCTCAAAAACTGGAATTTTGAAAATGGGCATGCCTGCTTGAAAAGTAGTGTTGATTAAGCGTATCCCCTCCTAGCTTCGTACAAAACCAAACCTTTTGATTGGAAAGAAAAAACAAATGCCCCACTTTGGATGCAAGGACAATAATTGTACATTTACACTTTGTAAACTCATTTTAAATGTTCAAAAAAAATCTTTTTTTTTCCTTGGCTTTTTTCTTTTTTCTACCCCAAATGATTGGGCAGAATTTCACCGCTAGCTTTGTCAAAAGCGTGCAACTTCAAACAGAAAACAACGAAAATTCCAACCCTATTTTTATGCTCGGAGAACCGCTTTTTATTTCCTTTGACGACTTGGAAGCAGATCAAAAAAATTACAGCTACCACATTGCCCATTGCAATTACAACTGGGAAGTTTCAGGCACAAACCCAACCCTATACATTGACGGATATGACAGTTTTGAAATTCAAGATTTCAAAACGTCTTTCAATACGCTCCAAAATTTTACACACCATTATTTTCAAATTCCCAACCAAAATACCCGTATCAAAGCAAGTGGAAATTACCTACTTACCATCCTCAATGAAGAGGAGGAAATCTGTGTACAACGGAGGTTTGTAATCTATGAGCCCAAAATCAACATCAGAGCCAATAGCATCCGAGATCGAAACTTGAAAAACATCGACTCCAAACAAGTGGTGCAATTTTCAATTTTGCACCCCAATTTGATTTTTAACAAGCCCGCTCAAGAATTGAAAATCTGTGTCTTGCAAAACAACGATTGGAATTTTATCAAAAAAGGCCTCCGTCCTCAATTTTACAAAAAAAACGAAATTGCCTACCAATACAACGAAGAAACGAGCTTTTATGGGCGAAATGAATTTTTGAATTTTGACAGTAAAAATATCACCGGGACCAATGTAAATATTGCAGGGATTGACATAAAAGAAAATGGATACCACACCTATCTTTACCCAACACTTCCCAGAGCAGCCCTTCCCTACACGTATTTTCCTGACATCAATGGGTCTTTTGTTATCCGTACCTTGAATGGCGTCGATGCAGCTACCGAAAGTGATTATACCTGGATACACTTTTCCCTGGACACCCAATCCAAAAACCCAAAAGAAAAAATCTATGTCTACGGCGCTTTTAACAACTATGCTTTGGAAGACGAAAACATGCTGCGTTTTAATGAAGACAGCCAAATGTTAGAAGCCACTCTCCAGCTAAAACAAGGCTTTTACAATTACACCTTTGCAACCTTGGAGAAAAACCAAGTAAGCACAAGATACGTAGAAGGTTCTTTTTTCGAGACCGAAAACGACTATACCGTACTGGTCTATTTCAAACCTTTTGGCGCTCGAATTTCGGAAATCATAGGCGTCGCAAAAATCAATAGCCGTCAGTAGCACGATTTCCTTCCCAAAAAAAAGCACTTTCAACTTGAAAAATAGTTTCAAAAGAAAGTTCTAATTTTAGTATATTTGATTAGAAGTCACTTTAAGATGGTTGAAAAAATAACAAAAGGAATCAAAATTTCCGTACAGACGAAGTACGAGGGAAGGCACCTTCAAAAGGAGGTATTGCTCTATGCTTTTAGTTATTTTATCACTATCGAAAACCAAAGCAATGACATTGTTCAATTGCTCTCTAGAAAGTGGGAGATATACGACAGCCTCAATCAAAATGAAATCGTCATCGGAGATGGAGTTGTAGGACAGGTTCCAGTTTTAGAACCCGACGAAAAGTACACCTACCAATCCAACTGCTTGCTAGTTTCTTCGATTGGCGCGATGAAAGGATACTTCAACATGGTCAATTATACGGACAAATCTACTTTTAAGGTGTTTGTTCCCACCTTTCAGTTGGCCAACAAAGAGGTGTTGAATTGAAAGCGCAGCCAGGAATTTCAAAAGACAATGCCCTACAAATCACTTCCCTTCTTTGAAACACAAAAAGAGAGACCCTGTTTTCAAAACTATTAAGTACCTTTGAAACTTTTCATCAAAGAACTTGAAAAGCAGCAGATTTACAATCATCTCATGCAAAGAACAGCCACTCATTTTAACATTCAAGAAACCCCATTTGTCAAAGAGCAAATCTTAAATTGGGCGCAGAAATTTGAAACCATTGTATGGTTGGACTCAAACAACCACACCGGAAAATACACAGAGCAAGAAGGCGTTTTGGCTGTCGGTGTTCAAAACCAACTCTTAAGCTCCTCTACAAATGCTTTCGATCAATTGAAAACTTTTCAGTCCAAATACAAAGACTACCTTTTTGGGTTTTTAGGCTACGATTTGAAAAACGACGTCGAACAACTGACTTCGGAAAACCACGATCAGCTGGATTTTCCGGATTTGTATTTTTTCCAACCTCAAAAACTCATCTTTGTCTCAAAAGAACGACTTACTTTCAAATACCTGGTGGCATTTGAAGACGAGATTGCGGAGGATTTTCACGAAATCAAACAGACTAAAGAACCCAAAGTCACACCCGCACAACAAAAGATCGAGATTCAATCTCGGATTTCTAAAAAATCTTACCTCCAAAAAGCAGGGCGTTTTTTAGACCACATCCACAGGGGCGATCTCTATGAGGCAAATTTTTGCCAAGAGTTTTACACAGAAAAAACAACGATTGACCCCTTGCTCGTATACCGCAATTTGAACCGAATTTCAAAAGCGCCTTTTGCCGCCTTTTTAAAGTACCAAAACAAACATGTCCTTTGCGCATCGCCAGAGCGCTATTTAAAAAAAATAAAAGACACTCTTATCTCACAACCCATCAAAGGGACTGCAAAAAGAGCTGCCTCCAAAGAAGAGGATGCGCTTATCAAACAGCAACTTCAAAACGACACCAAAGAAAAGGCGGAAAACATTATGATCGTAGACCTCGTTCGAAACGACCTTTCACGAATCGCTCACAAAGGAAGCGTACAGGTAGAAGAACTTTGCAAAGTCTATAGCTTTCAACAGGTACATCAAATGATCTCTACCATTCGCGCCAAAGTACCTCCAAAAACTCATCCCGTAACGCTTCTTCAAAACACCTACCCCATGGGAAGCATGACTGGCGCCCCAAAAGTAGCTGCAATGGCACTTATCGAAAGAGAGGAAGAAACCAAAAGAGGCTTGTATTCCGGGTCCATCGGTTATTTTAGCCCCGAAGGAGACTTTGACTTCAACGTAGTGATTCGCAGCATTTTGTACAACCGAGAAAACCGATACACCTCTTTCTCCGTAGGGAGTGCCATCACCGCACAATCCATTCCAGAAAAAGAATGGGAAGAATGCCTCTTAAAAGCAAAGGCCATGCGAGAAGTTTTGCGCTGAAAAAGAATTTTACATTGCTTTGGACATTCGCTAAAAAAGAATCGGAGTTCCTATGTCGTAAATTCTTATATTTGAATAGCAAAAACCGACAATCTTTGCTTACAAAAATCAAACAAACCAATACCTGTGCTCGAAAATTTCGACAAACACCTTAAAGAAAACTTCCCCCTCTTACAAACACGTTCGCTCCTACTTGCCATTTCTGGAGGACTGGACAGTGTTGTGATGCTGCATTTGATGCGCAAGTACGCTAAAAATTGTACCATCGCCCATTGCAATTTTCAACTGAGAGAAACTGAAAGTGATCTCGATGCTCTTTTTGTAAAAAACCTAGGAGCTTCCATGAAAATCCCTGTGGTTTCTGTCAATTTTGAGACCGAAGCCTATGCCGATGAATACAAAGTTTCCATTCAGATGGCCGCTCGAAAATTGCGGTACGATTGGTTTCAAAAAGTAAAGAAAGAACGCAACATTGACTTCATCTTGACAGGACACCACAAAGAAGATGCTCTCGAAACCTTTTTAATCAACCTTACTAGAGGGACGGGACTAGATGGCCTTCTGGGCATTCCTGAAGTCAACGAATCGACGGTTCGGCCATTGCTGAAATTCACACGGGATGAGATTTTTGACTTCGCTAAAAAAAACAACATCGGATGGAGAGAAGACCAAAGCAACAAATCCATCAAATACATTCGCAACAAAGTTCGACACAAAATCGTTCCGGTATTGAAAGAACTCAATCCCAGCTTACTAAAATCTTTTGGCAACACCCTCGAAAACCTGCAGCAAAGTCAACTTTTGATTCAAGACCGCATTGAAAACATCGAAGAACAAGTCGTCACAAAAGAGGCTTCAGGAATGCTAAAAATAGACGTCAAGAAAATTCAAGCGCTCAAAAATCCCAAAGCACACCTCTATGAGTTGCTGAAATCCTATGGATTCAATTCCAGCAAAGACCTTGCTCAACTACTTGAAGCACAAGCGGGCAAACAACTTTTTTCAAAGACACACCGGCTGTTAAAAAATCGGGGGGAACTCCTCTTGATCCCAATCGAAGAACTTCAAGAAAGCGGTCTTTTCTTTCCTCAAAACAGCTCCAAAATCATATCTCCTATCAACTTGTCTCTTGAAGATACTTCCAAAACAGGAGCCTTCCAAGAGAACACCGCATACCTCGATAAAAATTTGTTAAAAGGAGATTTGTGCGTCCGAAAATGGAAAAAAGGAGATTACTTTTACCCCATTGGCATGACTGGCAAGAAAAAAGTGAGCAAATATTTTAAGGATGAAAAGTTCTCGCTGTTTGAAAAAGAAAAAACCTGGCTACTCTGCAACGGAGATGCAGTTGTTTGGATTATCGGAAAGCGATTGGACGAACGCTTCAAAGTAAGCGAAAAAACAACCCGTATTTTAAAAATATCACTAAAAAACTGAATATAAAAGCACATCGGCAGCAAAGCCTTGCAAAGAGGCACAGTCGTGTACAAAAACCTTTATAAGCCCTGAAAGAATGAACAAATTGCTTGCGACCCTCACGTTTTTAATAGGAATTGTTCTTCAACTTTCTGGTCAGGAAAGTACGCTTTCATGGGAGACCCACATTGAACAAGAGAACGCTTCCGAATACGTATTGGTTCTGAAAGCTTCCCTAAAAGAAGGTTGGCATCTGTACTCGCAACACCTGCCTGAAGGAGGTCCCCTGGCCACTGAAATCTCTTTCGAAAACCCCGAAGGCAATTTCCTGCTACTTGGAGAAACTCAGCAAGGAAAAACCCAGCATTCCTACGAAGAAATCTTTGACATGGAAACGGCCTATTTTGAAAAAGAAGCCATTTTTAGACAACGCATCTCTTTGACTTCCGACACAAAAACACCGATCAAAGCAATCGCTGCTTATCAAACATGCAATGATGTAGCCTGTACTTTTGAACCTGGTGAAGAACTGATGTTTTTCTTTGAAAACACTCCTGTTACCGACCAACAGAAAACAGTCGGTGCCGACAGCAAAGCACAGACGGAAGCGCTGAATTTAAAACTAAAAAACAGCGAAGAGTTTTTGGATTCCAATTCAAAGACTAAAAAAGAAGACAAAGACTTGACAACCCTCTTTTTATTGGGGTTTTTTGGAGGACTCATCGCCTTGTTGACTCCCTGTGTATTTCCGATGATCCCCTTGACCGTCTCCTTCTTTACAAAACAAACGAAAAATCGAAAAAAAGGAATTTCCAACGCCCTCTTATACGGGCTGTTTATCACAGTCATTTATTTGATATTGAGTCTGCCCTTCCACTTTTTAGACTCTTTGGATCCCGAAATTTTAAACAGCATCTCGACGAATGTCTGGCTCAATGTGTTCTTCTTTGTGATTTTTCTCTTTTTTGCAATTTCCTTCTTTGGGTATTTCGACCTTACCTTGCCACATTCATGGTCCAATAAGATGGACAATGCGTCGAATATAGGCGGTATTGTTGGCACCTTTTTTATGGCTTTGACTTTGGCGATTGTTTCTTTTTCCTGTACCGGCCCTATCCTTGGCTCTCTATTGGTTGGGGCTTTGTCTTCTGATGGAGGGGCGCTGCAACTCACCTTTGGCATGGTAGGCTTTGGAACCGCCTTGGCCTTGCCGTTTACCTTGTTTGCGTTGTTTCCCAACTGGCTCAATACCTTGCCCAAATCCGGTGGATGGCTGAATACCGTAAAAGTTGTGCTCGGCTTTTTGGAAATTGCTTTGGCCCTAAAATTTCTATCCAATGCAGACATGGTGGCTCATTGGGGGTTCTTAAAAAGAGAAGTCTTTGTCGGGCTTTGGATCTTAATTTTTATTGGATTGGCCTTGTATCTGATTGGAAAAATCAAGTTTCCTCACGATGCCCCTATTCAAAGACTCAGTGGCGTCAGAATTGCCTCTGGCACGGCCTCTTTTCTCTTTGCTGCTTATTTAATTTCGGGACTGCTATTCAACACTTCACTCAACGCGCTCAGCGGTTTTGCGCCACCCAAATTTTACAGCCTTCAAAAAACAAAGACAGCATGTCCTTTGGAATTGAATTGCTTCAAAGATTTTGAGGAAGGACGGGCCCATGCAAAATCCATACACAAACCAATTCTCTTGGATTTTACAGGATGGGCTTGTGTCAACTGCCGAAAGATGGAAGAGAATGTTTGGAGTGCTCCTGAGGTATACAAAGAGCTCGAAAAATTTGTTTTAATTTCCTTGTATGTCGACGACCGTAAAGAGTTACCCAAAGAACTGCAATTTGACTACCAAAAGGCGAATGGAAAAATCAAAAAAATTCGTACCGTCGGTTCCAAATGGGCTACGCTGCAGGCCATCAACTTTGCCACGGCATCTCAGCCCTTTTATGTTCAACTCTCTCCAGATATGGAATTGTTAAATCATCCTGAAAAATACACCGACAAAAGGAGCTATTTGAAATGGTTGCAAGAAGGTTTGGAACGTTTTGAGAAATAAGCAACTACTCAGATCTCTCAAAGCTTTTTCACTCGATTGGCTTGCAACACATAGGTCTCTTGGCTCTCGGGACAGGTGGCTTCGCCTGAGTTACCAAAATCCAAGCGGTGGCCGTATTCACTGACCCAACCGATTTGACGAGAAGGGTTGCCAACGACCAATGCATAAGGCAAGACTTCTTTGGTTACAACCGCACCCGCACCAACCAACGCATATGCTCCAATGGCGTTGCCACAAATCACCGTGGCATTGGCGCAAATACTCGCACCTTTGCAAACTTTTGTAGTCTTGTATTGTGTTTTTCGAACAATGGCACTCCTGGGATTGCAAATATTGGTGAACACCATAGAAGGGCCTAAAAACACATCGTCTTCGCAGGTAACACCGGTGTAAATAGACACGTTGTTTTGGACTTTGACATTGTTTCCTAAAACCACTTCGGGAGACACGACCACATTTTGTCCAATGTTACAGCCTTCTCCAATAACGGCATTGCTCATGATGTGACTAAAATGCCAAATTTTAGTCTGCGCACCAATGGAACAACCTGCATCGAGGACCGCTGTTTCATGTGCAAAATAGGTGTCTTCCAATTTCATTTTCTAAAAATACGAATTGTTGAATAGCGAAAATACGACATAATCCTTAAAAATTCGAAAATTCCTGGCCTTCCTACTGAGTAAGGAACAAAGTACTTGGAATAAGTACAAAAAAAAAGGATGCCTAGTAGGCCTCCTTTTTTTTTGTCAATTATAAGCGATTGTTACTCAACCATAAATGCAATGGGCAACGAATAACGAACCCCTACAGGTCTTCCTCGTTGTTTTCCTGGAATCATTCTTGGCAGTGTTTTAACAGCTCTTTCAGCTTCTTTCTGCAATCTTGGATGGGGTGCTCTTGCACGTACTTCTGTAATAGCGCCCGTCTTGTCAATTTTAAACATCACATAAATTCGTTTTTTCCCGGAAGACAAGCCCAAGTCGGCTGCCAAACTCGAGTCAAATTTACGAATGACGTGCCTGCTGATTTTTTTAGAAAAACAAGCTTTTTTTTCTGCTTTGTTTCCTCTTTCACATCCTGGAAATACGGGAACATCTTCAATGATTGCAAAAGGAACGTCTTCAATCATGTCTTCTCCTTCGTCCTCTTCAATAATTTCTTCTACCTCAACAGCTTCTTCTTCACTCGTTTCTGTAGACTCGATGACCGTTTCTTCTACTTCCTTTTCATCTTCAACAATCTCGATGATTTCTGGAGCAGGTGGCGGTGGAGGCGGCGGAGGTTTTACAGGCTCCAAACGCTGGGTAATGACCATCTCTTCATCCTCTTCACCAGACAAGGAAGCAAGGCCCAAATCGTCTACTACTCTGTCGTATGTTTTGTGCTCTATCCCTACGTATACAAAAAAAAGCGCCAATACCAAGCCCAGTTGAACAAACAACTTGGTGTAGTTTTCTAAATTGGACTTTGGATGTTTTTTTATTTCCATTTTTGAAAAATTAATCAGTTTGCTAATTTACTAATTTTAGGATGACTTACACAAGTCTGATCTTATAAAAAAAGGGATTTAGCGAATTCGTGAGGCTTCCAATTTAAAACCAACCTTTTACAGGTGTTTCCGACGGGGGTTTTGGCCCACACTCCTTCCTTAAAAAACAACAAGGCCTTTACTTCCTTGTTTTTTTAAAACCATTTTCTAAAAAAAGGTTTCAATTTGTCAAAAAATAAAAATGCAAAAACACTGCCAATTGAATTGGCGAGTAAATCGAACACCTCTCCAATTCGGTACTCCGTGAGAAAAGCTTGTAAGATTTCTAGCAACAAACCAAATAAAAAGACAAACAACACAACCCAATATCTCGATTTGAAAGGTCTGCTTTTATTTTCGACTACCAACAACCAACTATACGTCAACACAAAATAAGCCGCTATGTGTTCCAACTTATCCATCCCAGAAAAAGACAGAAATAACACTTTGGGGACCCGAAGATTTACCAAACTCAAATAAGCGATCAGAGCGGTAACAGCCAGTGCACTAATGAAGTATTTAATTTTCGATGAGTGCTTTGTATCCATCTGCATCTAATAGGGTTTCAAATTGAGACAAGTCTTCCGGTTTTACTTTGATCATCCAGCCTTCACCATAGGGGTCTGTATTGACCATTTCAGGAGCATCTTCCAAGGCTTCGTTGAATTCCACAACTTCTCCGGTGATGGGCATAAACAGGTCCGAAACGGTCTTTACTGCTTCTACAGAACCGAAAACCGCATCCGCCGCCACAGTATCGTCCAAAGTATCCACGTCTACATAAACAATATCTCCCAGCTCACTTTGGGCAAAATCTGTGATTCCGATTATGAGAAGGGCTCCTTCCACGCGGACCCATTCGTGGTCTTTTGTGTATTTTAAATCTGCTGGTATCTTCATTTTTATATGTTTGATAGTTGTTTAATTGCTATTCGCTTGATGGATTTGTCGATTAGTTTCCAATGTTATATGTGATGCTCAAGCCCGCACTGATAGCGGTTCTTGGGAAAGACGTTGAAATCGCATATTTGGAAGCCGTTTGGTCGTAATAAAATGTCGCAATCAAATCTTTACTCATGTTGTAATCTGCCGAAAACTTCAACGTAAAGATATCTTGCCCTCCTGTGATCTGTGTGCTTTGGGTGTCAATCGTCCGTATCGATGTTAAATTTTGTCGCAAAGAGACATCGGCTTTCATGTTGAGATCCCCCTTTAATTGTCCTCTATTGCGTCCTCTCGAAGACCTGAGTTGTAAATTTTTAATGCGATAGCCCAAGCCAAATACGTATTCGGTTCCTCGAATGTCCGAAAGAGTGTTGTTGTTAAAGTTCATACTCATGGCCCTGTCTTTGTTGACCTCTCCTCGAAAAGAAAGGGAATTTCTAAGTTTAAAATCTATTTTGACCAAGGGAGAAAAAGCGTCTATCAAACTGATATTTGAAATGGTATTTTTAGAAAAATAATTTCCATTTACATCTGTAGATGGAATGCCATTTGAATCCTCTTTGTACTGAATGTTGTTGCTGTAGTTCCCTATGGTATAGGAAGACTTGTAGGAATGGGTAACCACAAAGCTGGAAAACTTCTTTTTAAACCATTTCATCTTCATCAGTCCCTTGTATGTCATTCTCCAATTGGGCAAAGGGATGTTTTTAAAGGGACTCAGTCCTTCAGAACTCGCTGAAGTCCCACCATAGGCTGCTGTAAATGCAGGTAGCAACACCTCTTGACTGTTCAATCCATACCCATTCGTATCCAGCCCATTTACAAAAGCCAAACGCGATTGAATGGTGTTTCTATTTTCAATGAATTTTTGAAAGGTGCCATCTCCATTGCCGTCAAAAGCAGTTTTGATCATGTTGTAACTCATGCTGAAATTTCCGGTCTGAGCTAGCTGGGTGTTTTCAAGCGCTAAAAAATCATCGGACAGCTCCTCAGTACCGTTTCTATTCGTGACGGCATCTATCTGTTGAGAAAGATTGCTCGTTTGTATCCTATTGGCCAAAAGGGTAATGTCCAAATCTTTGATGGGTTTGACGGCAACCGTGAGGTCCAATTTCTCATAGTGCGTTTGCGCATAGCTTCTGCTGTAATAAGGATCGTCCTCCACACCGTTTGCGTAATTTACATTCCGCGTGGTCAACCAATTGTTTTCCAATGCCCTTTGACGGATGTCTACCTGACTACCAAATACAAAGCCGAGTGTGGGAGCCAACCCTCCAGCATACGGATCTCTTCCAAGAAATCCAACCGTAGGCACATAGCCGGGCAATTGGGTTCCGTTGTTTTCCGTATAACTCATCCGGATGGTTTTTACGGAGGTAATCAGGTCGTGAGTTGCGTCAAATATTTTTTGCTTGGTAGATTTCTTCTTTTTAGACTTGCCGATGCCTCTTTTGCGAGCGCGAGATGCAAATTTTGGTTTGCCGCTTTTTTTGACTGCCTTTTTGGCTTTTTTCTTTTTTGGAGCAAACAACTTGTCCAATCCCACCTCTTTGTAAAATGTTTTCATGTTGAAATTGGCAGACAAATTGTGGGTGTTGGCATTTTGAATTGTATTTCCTACACTCTCTAAAAAAGACTGAGACCCTGCCTGCCATTCAAAATCAGCAGCATAGGTGTAGTCTGCTGAGACAAAACTCAGCAAGGGCAATTTGTCAATCGGAATTTTATACGTGGCATCCAATTTTTGGCTATAGTTATTAACCCTTCCCAAATCAAAGAAATTGCTAAACAAGGTAACCTCATCAGAAGTTTCTTCGTCCAATTCGAAAGCGTCGTAAATGTGTTTGTTGGCGGCTCTGAAATTCAATTTCAAGGCATTGGTCAGGTTGTACCCGATTGTATAATCCCAATCGAACAAGAAATTGCGTTGTTTCAAAGTCGGCAATTGTGGCAATCCGGGAACCAAGTTTCGCGAGAGCTGTTCGTTGTAATTTCGAACGATACTCGAGTTGACTCCAATAGAGGAGGGCAACAAGTTGAAATTGAAATCGCGCAACAAAGCCAAGTATTTCTTGTCTTTAAAAAACGAGGCCTTTTTAAAAGGCTCTATGGTTTTCGATGGAAAACTAAAGGCGTAATTGGCGGCTGTCCGAACGTCCTGCACCAAATGTTTTTGGATGTTGTAATCTTTGTGGAACTGTTCGTTGTAACTATAGGAAACCGAAAAATTTTCAACATCATAAGGCATGGGTGCTTTTTTTATTTCCCCTGTCCTTTCTTTTCTTACATTGATAAAACTAATGCTCTTCCTTTTGGTATAGTCTGTTGCGTTTTTACTGTTTTCATTGATCTCTTTGGCATCCTCAAACAACACATCTTGGAACTGAGGGTCGTATTTGGGGTCTCTAAACTCTTCAGAAACGGCATAACTCATCGGGATCTTAATGCCCCAATTCTCAGGCATCAATTGTCCGATATTTATGTTAGTAGACACTCCGTACTGTTTGACATTTTCCTGACTTCTTTCATTGACACGTTGTTCTACATTTCCAAAGCCCATGGTCTGAATGCCTCCGGTCAAAGCAATATCTGCCAACTCTGCAAAATTGGCATTGGCAGTTAAAACAGAAGCCCAACCACCTTGGTTATCAAAGCCAGCTACCCGCAATTCGTTGAACCAGACTTCAGCACTTTGATTGGATTTGGAAATGTTTTTAACGCCCAAAACGATGGTTTTGATGTTGGAGAGGTTTGGACTTCCTTTGACTCGCATCCGCTTGATTGCTTCTTCGTCTTCGACAGGCAAAGGATACAACTGATTGAAATTGGAAGCACCAAGCGCCCCATAACGTTCGACTTTGAGTTTGGCCAAAGCTTCCAAATCTACTTCAAAACTGTTGGATGCTGGCCAAATAGCGTCCGGAGAAAAACTGCCAAATGAAGTTGCTTTTAAAGGAACCTCTAACTGGTAAAAATTGTCGTTCAAATCCGATCCAATTCTCAAAACAGCCATGAGTTCGTTGTCATTGAGCTCCAAGCCGTTGAGCCCCTCTGCATGTACAAACATCTTTAACTTTTTAAACATGCGTAGATCTGTAATTGTATTTTTAAAAATAGCCCTTGCTTCCCCAGGTTCCAATGCTTTTACCACCATTGAGAGGGATTGTTCGTTTTGGTATTGAATGGAAGTACTCCCTTGCAATTGTTCTCTTACAATGCCCGGAGGCAACACATAAGGAATTGGGTCTCGGGTGTCATTCTCTTGGATATTGACAACCCCTACCGAAAAGTTGTTCAGTTCCTGGGTGTCCAAATCGTCAGAAGCAACAGGAAGGCCTCCGTGTAAATTTTTGGCATAGCGCCTCCAATCGCCTCGGACCAATTGCAGCTGTCCAAAACGAAGTACAACTGGCGTTTTGAAATTAGTCAAAAACATGCGTGCAAACCGAATGGAATTGAAATCTGCAATTCCTCCCACGGGCGTCCCCGTATTGATTGGAATTCGAAACTGATACCACGTAATGGATTTGGAATCACCATTGCCAGTACTGGACTTTCTTGTCACCTTTTTTGTGTCCACAATGTGATTTTGACCGACCACCAAGTCGGAAGCATTCAAAGAAACGCGGTATTGGTAATACGCATCGATGGCGTTCATTGTTTGGTCTTTGTTCACGTCTTCGACATCGGGAACTGTAGTCGCCGATGTGGGAAAAGACTCCGAACTCAAACCGGCAGTTGGAGAATTTCCTTGGGTGTTGTTGTAGTCTTTGTACCTCTTGAGTATCGAGGCGCCTTCCTGATCGTATTGGCTGCCCCTAAAAAAGCGGTAGTTGTCTGAAGAAGGATCATCCGAACTGGAAAAGTTTGGGAATTTTAATTGCTCGTCCGCATCTCCCAATCCGTCCAATCCCACATCTTGTACCAATCGATCTGCATCGATTTCATTAAAGGTGTACAAGAAAGATTTGTTGGTCGGAACCACACCCCAATCGGTAGGTGCTGTGTTGTCAGGTGCACCGCTTTCTGGCATACCGTTTTCATACATCTTGCGACCGTCTTTCAAAACATCTTCTGAAATGTTTCCCAGGTTGAAATACAAATCTCCTTCTTTGATAGGCAACCCGTTGAGGGGCCCGCCTTCTTCAGGAGTGATGGAATAGTTTTCATAAGGGTCCTGCATCCAAAACTGTATGTATTCCACATTGGCTCTTTCGAAATCATTGGTCGTCAGACCTCTGGTAATCCCTCCCCAACGGTCTTGTGGATTGGACAAAGAACCGTCAGGATTTGTATTGGTATCGTAATTGTAGCTCCCTCGCTCACTTGGAAAGTACGAGAGGTCAAAGGTTCTTAATATATTGGTTTGGGTGATGTCCAAATCCGTTTGTGGGAAGAGCTCGTCGACTTCCACCCTACTGACTTCTGCTCTGGACAATTCTGCATTGTCAATATTCGAAGGTTGCAAGGAAGAGCCTCCGTAAAAAAGACGGTCGATACTGTACCAAGCGAGTTTGGCCCGTTGTTTTCCACTTTCCACACCTGCCAAATCGCCTCCAAAATCAAAAGAAACGCCACTACCAGCGTCGTTTACTGGGGTACTTGACAACTTCCATGCATTGGTATCCATCAAGCTGATGGGGATTTGAGAGCCTTCAAAATCATCAATATACGTGGTCGCTTCTCCTCCGAGGTCGATGCCGCTTGGGGTTCCCGGTTTCAGATAGGCAACATCTCCTCGCAGAGAGAGTCTAGAAGGAACATCCGTATCTTGAAAGGGCAATTTATTGACCAACTTCGTCAAAAAAGGCATTTCCGAATCATAGGTCATGCTCATTCCCAACATCGTATTGTTGATCGGATCCGATCCAAAGGCTACTTTTTGTGTCAAGGGACGCTCGTTGACATTCAAATACGTTGCTGTCATTAAAAATTTATCCGAAAACTTATGTGCTACATCGATTCCAATGTATCGTTTTGTCTGTTGGTTGAACAGGGTGTTGTTTTCTAGTGAGACTTGAACTGGCGCAGCAGATGCTTCAATGGCGGGGTTGATGATTTGAACCCGTCCACTCATGTAATCCACCACATAATCTGAACCTTCGCTCAGCAAAATCCCATTGGAAGTAACTTTTACTGATCCTTTGGGAACGTTGAACGCTCCTAGAGAAATGCCCTCACTGGCATCTGATTTGTAATACCCCTTTAACAGGTATTTGTCTTTGTTTTGGAAATTGGTTCTCGCCTGGGTTGGTGTGGTTGTATACAATTCGTTGAATACAAAAATAGCATCCTCAGAAGCTGACAATTTCGTTTGCAAATCCCGTCCAAAAGGTTCTAATGTTGGAAAGATAACCGTTCCCGTTTCAGACCTTACAGTGATCCCTTCTACATAATCGAAATACCCGTCTCCCTTTGGTTTTACAAAATTGTTTTGATCCAAAATATCCAAACGCATCAAATTCAAAAGCGTTTGGGTTGTGATATTTTCTGTTTTCGCATTTTGAAGCGTATTGACCGGAACCCCTGTCTGATCGTCTTTGTACAAGACTTCCAAACGAAAGCCCTCAGACTCCATCTGATATGCCCCCAAAGAATAGACGTTTTTTAGCATCAGATCCCAAATGCGCATGGTCGGTTGTTTGACTTCGCTTCGCAAGAGTTTCAAGACGATGTTTTCTTGCGAAGACAAGCCGTCGGTTGACAACTCCCCTACTTTGTATACCTCCTCACTTCCGATGGTGCTGTACTGGAAGGCAACCGCCAAGACATCGCCGTCAACCAAAGGGCGTTTCAAAGAAAGGAATCCCAATTGTGGATGAAACGTATAGTCATTGGGGCTCAATTTTTTTGCATTCTCCAAGATGGTATAGTCCGTTCCCTGCTGCATGCTGGAAGGCAAAACACTTTTGACCGTTCCAATAGAACGAATCCCATCTGCAAAAACGGAAGACAAGCTATTGGACGAGTTGTCTGGATTTGGAGCGGATGCCATTGCGGTTACAGCTGAGCTGGTAATGTTAGAAATACTCGGGTCATACACATCAACACCAGACTCTCCTAGATCGGTAAGGGCTACGATGTTTCGCACATCGGTGGTATTGGTCGACCTGTTGGTCACCCACACCTCGACATTGATGATGTTTACAGGACTATTGATCAGGGGGAATTGCTTCAAAGAGTTGTTGTACTGATTTCTAAAATAATGGGCCAAAAAGAAATGTTTGTTGGCTTCGTATTGGGAAGTTTGCAACTCAAATTCATTCAAAGTAGCGCCTCCTTCAGCAGCAACTGTCTTCGTTTCCGATTTCTGTTGGGAAAAAACGGAAGTTACTGTCGTCTTCCCAAATTGCAAAATGGACTTCAAGCCAAACAAACTTTGCGCACCAGAAATTAGGTTGTTGCTCACGTTCATGTTGGTGTTTCCCAATTCAATTTTTTTGACAATGTCGTCTTCGTCTTTCGAATCATAACCGTCTGAAAGACTTTTGACATCGTCGTAGGTAGATTTTGCATCGTCGTAGGCAGACTTCACATTGTCAATTTTGGACTTGGCCTTGTTGTATTTGTCTTTCAAGCCGGAGGCATTTGATGGTATGGAAGGAATAAACTCCAACTTGACCATGTTTTGAAAATCAAAAGTAGACTTGGTATCGTAGTTGGCAGCTACTTTGAGGCGCTCTCCTATTTTTGCAGCGACACTCGCCGTCACTTGCTGGTCGAAATCAAAGGTGAAATTCTTGCGATTTTCTTGAGAGAGCTGAGGATTCTCTATCTTTTGGTACAAAACCCCCAAGCGCAAACCGATGGTCCCTTGTGTATTGACTTCTATGGTGTTTCCCCCAAAAATGGATTTGAACAGAGAGGAGTTTACGTAGTAAGTAGGCAGGAGATTTTTTTGAGCTTCCTTACTGCCTTGTTTGTCGGAATTGAGGGCACTTATTTTTTGTTTGTAATAGTCGCTGATGTCTTGTTTGAGACGGTAGTCTTTGTATTCTTCCGCAGACATAAAAAGCGGTGTTTTGACGACGGTGTTTCCAAATTTTTCGCGAATCACATAACGGTTGACCTCTTTTTCAAAAACCACCTCTTTTGACAGGGGCAAATTCAAAAACAAACTGCCTTTCTGGTGGCTTTTGAATTGATAAGGCAGGCTCGGAAGCGTGTCGTTTTTTTCATCGGGCTTTGTTTGTGCCAACAGACTCATCTGTAAAAACAGTGCGCTCAACAACAGCAAATACTTCTTGGATATGTAATTTCTCTTCTTTAACAATTTTAAAAACTTTTCAATGCTTTCTTAATCAATTCTTCCACGGACAACGAAGGGGCTTGTTGCAGAATTCGGTCCAAGACCTTTTCTGAAATTTTTCGAGCAAAGCCCAAGACTTCCAAAGCTGATAACGCTTCTTCTTTAAAGGTATTGTCCGACAAAAGGGTATTTTCATCCAAATCGAAAGTTTTCAATACTTTGTCTTTCAAGTCCAAGATCAAACGCTGTGCTGTTTTTGCTCCAATTCCTTTGACAGATTGAATCACGGCCACATTGCCCGAAGCGATGGCTTGCTGAACTTCTTGAGGGTTCATGGAAGACAACATTGTCCTAGCGATACTGGGTCCTACACCAGAAACGGAAATCAGCAAACGGAAAATTTCTCTTTCTACCTTGCTGCTAAATCCAAACAAGGTATGGGAGTCTTCTTTCACAGATAAATGGGTGTACACAGTCAACAATTCATCATTTGGCAACAATCCAAAAGTATGAAGTGAAATGTGTAAAAGATACCCCACGCCATTGCAATCGACAATGATGTGTGTCGGGTTTTTCTCTACCAATCTTCCTTTTAATTGTGTGATCATCTTATTTCTGCGGTTTAATTTGAATGAATTGTCAGGCCAAAACGTCTGTTTCCAATGATTTTATGTTGTTTTTCTTCTCGATTTATTTTGAGCATCTACAACTGCAACAGCTGCCATATTGACCATTTCGTCCACACTCGCTCCCAATTGCAGAATATGAGCAGGTTTTTTCAAACCCATTAAAATTGGACCGACAGACTCGACCGAATTCAATTCCTTGATCATTTTATAGGTGATATTTGCGGCATCTAAATTTGGAAAAATCAAAACATTTGGTTTTTTTCCTGCCAAATTAGAAAAGGGAAACTTGTCTTCTAACATTTCAGCATTCAACGCAAAATCGACCTGTATTGGACCGTCTACAAGCAAATCGGGACAAGACTCATGAACCCTGCGAACTGCAACCTCCATCTTTTGTGCTCTTTCTGATTTGGAAGCGCCAAAATTTGCAAACGACAACATGGCCACGATCGGCTTGATGCCAAAGAGCTTGGCAACATTACTGGTGAGCTGTGTGATTTTCTCTAATTGCTGTGGTGTCGGATCGATATTGACCGTTGTATCTGCCAAAAACATGGGGCCTCTTTTGGTCAACATCAAGTTGGTCGCCGCGATTCTACTCACACCGTCTTGCATACCGATGGTTTCAAAAAGAGGTTTTATCGAACTGGCATAGTTTCTTGAATAGCCTGTAATCATGGCATCAGCATCTCCTTGATTGACCATCATGGCTGCGAAATAATTACGCTCACGCATCAATTTTCTCGCCTCCAACAAGGTAACCCCCTTGCGTTGGTTTTCTTTCCAATACAAATCGGCATAGCGAAATCTGCGGGAGCGCTCTTCATCTGTTTTGGGGTTGATGATTGTTACATCTTGGTCAAAACCAATTTCCTTTTTGTGTGCCAAAATCATTTCTTTGTTTCCCAAAAGAATTGGAATCGCAATTCCTTCGTCAAAGACAATTTGTGCGGCTTTGGTGACGTTCAACTGATCTGCTTCGTTGAAGACCAAACGCTTTGGATTTGCCTTTGCACGGTCATGCAACAGCCGAACTACTTTGTTGCTAGTCCCCAAGCGCTCCATGAGTTTGTCTTTATAGCTGTCCCAATTTTGAATGGGCTGTTTGGCAATTCCTGAATCCATCGCTGCTTTGGCGATTGCTGGGGGGATTTCGTAGATCAATCGCGGGTCAAAAGGTTTTGGAATGATGTAGTCTTTTCCAAAAGACAGGTTGGACTCTTCGTAAGCCAAGTTGACCTGTTCTGGAACGGTCTTTTTGGCCAAATCTGCCAAGGCGTGTACTGCCGCCATTTTCATTTCTTCATTGATTCCGGTAGCTCTCACGTCCAAAGCACCTCTAAAAATAAATGGAAAACCCAAGACATTGTTCACTTGATTGGGATGGTCAGAACGCCCGGTAGCCATCAGGATGTCTTTTCGTGTTTGTATGGCGAGGTCGTAATTGATTTCTGGAGTGGGGTTGGCCATCGCGAATACGATGGGATCGTTTGCCATGCACAACAGCATTTCAGGAGAGACAATATCCCCTTTGGACAAACCGATAAAAACATCTGCATCCTTCATCGCATCTTCCAAGGAACGGAGGTTTTTGGAAGTTGCAAATTCTGCTTTTTGAGAAGTGAGGTTTTCTATGTCTTTCCGAATCACCCCTTTGCTGTCACACATGACTACATTTTCTCTTCGCGCTCCCAAGGCCAAGTACAAGCGTGTACAAGAGATGGCTGCGGCGCCCGCTCCGTTCACTACTATTTGAACCTCTTCAATGTTTTTTCCAACAATTTCCAGTGCGTTTTTCAAGGCGGCAGCAGAAATAATGGCAGTTCCGTGTTGGTCGTCATGCATTACCGGAATGTCCAACTCTTCTTTGAGTCTTCTTTCAATTTCAAAAGCTTCGGGAGCTTTGATGTCTTCCAAATTGATTCCACCAAAAGTTGGAGCGATGGCTTTGACCGTCTCAACAAACTTGTCAACGTCCGTCACATCGACTTCAATATCGAATACGTCAATGTCAGCAAATATTTTAAACAACAGGCCTTTCCCTTCCATGACTGGCTTGCTCGCCTCAGGCCCAATATCTCCCAAGCCCAAAACGGCCGTTCCGTTTGAAATCACCGCCACCAAATTTCCTTTGGAAGTGTATTTGTACACGTTTTCTTTGTCTTTGGCAATCTCCAAACAAGGCGCTGCAACTCCAGGAGAATAAGCCAAGGACAAGTCTCTTTGAGTCGCGTATTTTTTTGTAGGAACTACTTTTATTTTTCCGGGGGTAGGTTTTGCGTGGTACAACAACGCTTCCTTCCTCTTTGTGGATTCAGACATATGGCTTTACTTCCTGTTGTGATTGACAAATATACCGATTTTAAGGTAACTAATCTTTCAAATTTGAATCTTTTAAAAACTTGATATTCCTCGTCAATCCTGAATATTTGGTTCGCTTTACCGCAGATTTTCGAAAGACTTTTTGGAAGACCTCTGTTGTGATTTCCTCCCAGTCTTTTTTGGTCATTTCTAACAGATCTGGGTGAGGGTCCAACAAGGGTTCGTTGTGGGGTGTCGAAAATCGGTTCCAAGGGCAGATGTCTTGACAGATGTCACAACCAAACATCCAATCTTCAAACTTGCCTTTTTCGGTCGCGGGCAGCTCATTTTTCAGTTCGATGGTAAAGTAGGAAATACATTTGCTCCCATCGACTGTATTGTTTGGAAGAATTGCTTGGGTGGGACAGGCGTCGATGCACTGGGTACAAGAACCACAATGATCGGTTTTAAAAGGAAGATCGGTTTCTAATTCCAAATCAAGAATCAGCTCGGCCAGAAAGAAAAAAGAACCGTGTTGCTTTTGAATCAACAAAGAATTTTTTCCATTCCAGCCCAATCCTGCCTTTTCCGCCCAAGCTCTTTCTAGGATGGGTGCAGAATCTGTAAAAGCCCTTCCCGAAACCGCACCGACCTCCTTTTGAACAAAGTCCATGAGTTCTTTCAACTTGGCTTTGAGTACCTGGTGGTAATCTTGTCCGTAGGCGTATTTTGCCAGTTTGTAACTGCCATCGGCTTGCTCAGTCTTTGGAAAATAGTTGTAACTCAATGAAATGACCGATTTTGCATCCGCCACCAACAGCCTTGGATCCAAGCGTTTGTCGAAGTTATTTTCCAAATACTGCATCTCGCCTTGGTAGCCTTTTTGCAACCACTGTTCTAATTTTGGTGCTTCTTCTTCAAGAAAAGCCGCTTTTGAAATGCCCACACTTGTAAAACCCAAAGACAGGGCTTTGTTTTTGATGGCTGCGGTATGTCTACTTTTGTCAATCAATGTGTTGCAAAAATACCCAAATATTTGGAAGCCTACTTGGCTATGAACAAAATTATACAATTGAAAAGCTATTGACTTCAAATGGCTCTTTGTTTTGAGATGCTTTTTATTTTTTCCTACGAAAAAATCAAGCTGATTTTTGAAAATAGCTGTATTTTTACAAAAAAAATCGAATGAAAATCACTGTTTTACTTTTTGGGATTGTCGGGGATTTGACGGGTGAAAGCAGGTTAGAAATGGACCTTACAGAAGGAGCTTCCGTAGGGGATTTTAAAATAAAATTTCACGAAAAATACCCGATTTTAAAAGAATACACAAACTATGCCATCGCTGTCAATGAGGCATACGCATTGGATGAAGTACTGCTCAAAAACCAAGATGTGCTTGCTGTCATTCCTCCTGTAAGCGGAGGTTAAAAACCAACACCCCCGCCGATTGCACGAAAAAGAACCTCTCAAAAAAACCCATGAATTCCAAAAACATTTCCATCAAACTAACTTCTGAAAAACTCTCTGCTCAAGCCTGTTCGGATTTTGTGGACGACCCAAGTTGTGGCGGAATTTCAGTCTTTGTGGGAACCGTTCGCAACCACAGTGCTGGAAAAAAAGTAACCCTTCTGGAGTTTTCTGCATACGGCCCAATGGCTGTCAAAGAAATGACGTCTATCGCCAAAGATGTCTTGTCAAAATTTGATGTTTTAAAAATTGCCATTCACCATGCAAAAGGAACCTTAGAAATTGGGGATATTCCGGTAGTCATTGCAGTTGCTGCAGCACATCGAAAAGCTGCATTTGAAGCGTGTCAATTTGCAATTGACACTTTGAAAGAACGCGTTCCCATTTGGAAAAAAGAACATTTTGAAGATGGCGAGGTGTGGGTAAACGCACATCCTTAAACTTTCTTTTTGAGGGATTTTTACATCTCTCCTCTTTTTAAATTCGATTTCACCTGTTCAAATTCTTCGGGGGTATTGACATTGCAAATCAATTCATCCTCCACCTCGACAATTTCGACCTCAGAATTGATCAGCACTTTTCTGGGACAGGAATAACCCTGCGCGAGGTAGCTCAACAAAATCGGGTAGGATTTGGGCTCCCAGATGGTCACCAAAGGTTCCATGAATTTTTTTCCTTTCCCTTTGACGGCTGTCGCTATTTTTTTTGGGTTGCGCTTTTCCAAAAGGAGCTGTATCAATTCTTTGTTGACAAAAGGTAGGTCAGTCGCCAAAACCAAGTAGGCTTCGTTTGGGTTTTTCATAAAAGCAGAACAGATGGCTCCAAAAGGTCCTAAACCCACAAAAGCATCTGAAAGGGTATTGATTCCTTCCATCCCTTTTTGCTCAGGTCTCACTGACAAATAAGTTGGCAAATCCTGTGCTTTCAAAAGCTGCATTGCCACTTCTCTTTGAGCTGCACCGTGGTAATCCAACAAAGACTTGTCGGTTCCCATACGCAGACTCTTTCCCCCTGCGAGTACCAATCCATTGAGGACCGGAATTTCTTTTTGAACGATTTCGCGAATGTGTTCGGAAATGGAACTCACATCCTCCAAGTCGTATACGGGGAGTGCTTTGTAGGCAGGATAAGCCTCGATCAAACAATCAAAGACGGTAGCATTTCGTTGGGTTTTTACAAAAAACTGTACGTCTTGCAATTGGTCAATCCGTTTTTTGATGGAATTCTCTTTTTCAGGATCTAACAACACCACCTGTCGATTGGCAGGATAGTGATTCCCATTGACACAAACCAAGTCGAAGGAAGAAAGCCGAATGCGGTCATTAAACGTATTTTTATCAATGGTTGACAAAACAACTGCTCTGCCTGAATTGTGGTAGGTATAAACTGCTAGTTTTGGCAGCAACTCTTCTTTTGCATGAGAAGCATCTACGTAGGCTAATTTTGATGCTGCAAACAGTCGATGGCTGATCTCTTGGACCAAATCGTGAATCACACTACACTTTACACCAACAAAGGCAAGCTCGTTAGGAGCAAAAACCCCGCTTTTCCGTAAAGTCAATTTTGCGTGTTTTCGATGTGTTTTCATTTTGAAGCGTTTTAAATAGGAATTCAAGAGACCTATGAAAATTTGTTTTTAGACTTGGGAATTGTGGTTGTTATCTTCGGAATCAAATGTTCTTATTTCGGCAACTTGACATCAGATTTGCCTCCAGTTTTTTCAAGCAATTTGACCTCTTTGATCGTCATTTTTTGCGATATGGATTTACACATGTCGTAGACAGTCAAAGCTGCCACAGTAGCTCCAGTCAAAGCCTCCATTTCTACGCCTGTTTTTCCTTCTATTTTTACAGTACAAAAAATTTCGATGTATGCCGAGTCTTTGACAGTGATTGACAAATCTACCCCATCAATGATCAAAGGATGGCACATGGGAATCAATTCCGCTGTTTTTTTGACCGCTTGTATTCCTGCGATGATTGCAGTTTGAAATACAGGTCCTTTCTTGGTTTTAAAAGCGTTGTCTGCAAGCAACGAGATGATTTCCTCCCCAGCCTCCATCACTGCTGTTGCCGTCGCTTGACGTTTTGTTGTTTTTTTTCCACCCACATCTACCATTTTGGGCTGGTTGTTTTTGTCAATATGTGAAAACCCCATGTTGTTGTAATTGTGTGTTTTTATAAAAAATCATCTCTAAATTCCATTCATTCGTTTTAAAAACTCCGATACCTCAGAACTGGATACACCTCTCCTTTTTGAAATGTATTGCGGTCTGCTGGCAGCTCGATAAAAGCATCTGCCATGACCAAATTTGCCAAATCTCCTGAACCGTTTCCCGGCAAAGGCATAGCGATGCATTTTCCGTTTTGACTTGTAAGGGTGACCTGTAAAAAATAAGTCATTGGGGGCTGAAAGTTTATTTCCGCTCCTAACTCAGCTGTTTCGTTTTGCAAATTCAGGCCCGTGGATTTTCGAATCCAAGGATAAAAATACTTCAAACAATTGACATAAGTGGAAATGGGGTTTCCTGGAAAGGCAAAAATGGTGACCTTTTTTTGTGTTTTATCTTCACGTAAAGAATTCAATTGTCCAAACCAAAAAGGTTTTCCGGGCCGTTGTTTTACCTTGTGAAATAATTTTTTTACGCCGAGTTCCTCCAATACTTCGGGAAGAAAATCAAACTTTCCCTTGCTCACAGCACCGCTAAAAAGCAGGACATCGTAGCTGCTCAAAAAATGCTCAATGTTGCTTTTTAGACGGTCTTTGTCGTCTGGAAGATGTGCTGTATCTGCAGATATGTGCCTATTCTTCAATAGGGAAACCAAACTGTGTACGTTGCTTTTTCGTATCTGGTGTTCCAAAGGGATTTCTGAAACCTCTACCAATTCGTCTCCTGTAGAGATCACAATTACTTTGGGTTGCTTGGCGACCCGCACATGTGTCTTGCCAACGGTTGCCATCACCCCAATTTCAGCAGCAGTGATTTGCTTGTTTGTTGAGATCAACAAATCTCCTTGTTTTTTGTCGCTGCCCTTTTCGTGTATGTTTTGATAAAACCGAACCTGATCTACTTTGATTTGTGCAACGCCCTTTTTGATCTCGAGCTGCTCGTAAGGAATCACAATATCTGTGTTGTGGGGCAAGACAGCTCCCGTCATCACCTCCAAGCAGTTTTGAATATTTACAAGTGTTTTTTGTGGGCTTCCCGCTGCTTGAACTCCTTCGATTGTAAAGCTTCTCAAACCCGAGTCAAAAGCAGCTAGCTGGAGTGCAATTCCATCCATACAAACCCGATTGAAAGGGGGGAAATCTCTGTCTGCAAAGAGGGCTTCTTTTAAAACCCTTCCCGGTGAATGCTCAAAAGAAATGGTTTCTGTACCAAAATCCTGTTGGCACTGTAAAATTGTCTGAAGGGCCTTTTCAACTGAAATCATTGGGGGGCTAGAAGCTTCTTTTTTTTGCATTGAATTATTTTTTACGAGGGCTCACGATTATTTTTAAAACAGACAAACCGTATGCCATCAAAAGGGTTTGGTACATCACCCAAAAGGCGACGCTTCTAAAGGTCAATTGAAACGCCACTTTGTTCGCTGCAAAAAATACGGCATCAATATCTCCTTGGGTGGTTTTCCAAAGCTCAAATCCTCCTTTAAAAATCAACAAGACAAATCCGGAATTTAGCAGTCCCAACACTAATTTTTGCAACAAGGTCCACCCTTCACTAAAACAAAAACGAAGGTACAGGAGGTTGGCGTATGAAAAGACAAACAAGATTGGAAACAAGACAGGTATGGGGAGGCGCAAAGTTTCATTTCCCAACTTGACAACCAGCTCCTTGCCCAAGTCAAAATCACAAATCACCAACAAGAAGACCAGCGTCCCTAAAAACAAGAGGATGTTTTTTTGGTTTTCCTTTTTGATTCGAAGTGTTTCTTTTTTAAATAGTTTCATAAAGATTTTGGTGTCTTTTAACTTCAATCAACCTCCAATGCTAGACATGCTTTCAGAGACTTTTTTGTTTTTGGTACGACTGGCCTCAGCTACAAAGCCGTTTTGGGGTTTTTGAGCGACCAGATCGACAAATAATTGTTTTAGTTCCTCATTGCTTGCTCCTTTTCTTAAAAAATCGCGGATGCTAAAAACGCCTTCATCAAAAAGGCAGTTTTTCAACATCCCTGTCGAGGTGATTCGAATTCGGTTGCAATCGTTGCAAATCGTTCGGGTATAAGCAGGGATGATGCCCACAGTTCCCTTGGCTCCTTCCACTTTGAAATTACGCGATGTGGAAGAAGTTTCCAAAGGCAGTGTTTGAAGGGTGGGTGCAACCACTCGAATTTCTTCTAAGATACGTTTGTAGTCCCATACTTCTGCTGTTTTCCGAACTCCCACGCCATTGAAAGGCATCTCTTCAATAAAACGAACATCCATTTCTTTTTGTTTTGTCAAAGCGACAAAATCAGCAATTTCGTCCGTATTGACTCCAGACTGAATGACCACATTCAATTTGAGTTTTAATTTACTTTTCGCCAAAAGCTCGTAGGTTTCCCAAACTTGATCAAACACATCACGTCGTGTGATTTTAGCAAATTTTTCAGGTTGTAAACTGTCGATGCTCAAATTGACTGTTTTTACTTTCAATCTTTCCAAATCGGAAATATGAGCTGCAATTAGTGCGCCATTGGTGGTGATATTGATTGCTTCCAAAAGGTCGTTGAAGGACAGCATTTTCAAAAAATCAATCAAATTTTTACGGACAAAGGGTTCTCCTCCCGTTAGACGAACTTTACGGACACCCAATTCGGTAAGCACGCGGGTAATACGATACATTTCTTTAAAAGTCAGCAATTCTTTTCGTTCTACAATCACAGCGCCTTCTGCAGGCATGCAATAGGTACAACGCAGATTGCATCGATCTGTAACTGCCAGCCTTACATAGGTAATTTGTCTGCCAAAAGCGTCTCGCAACTGCTGCATTTTTAGTTGTTTGAATTCGAAGTAAAGTTCTGACAAAAAGACCTAACAAAAAAATATCTCAACAGATAAAAGCAGGCAAATTAAAAAGCGCAAAAACCTCTTGACCCAACCTCTAAATTCATTTGAGCACGGAACTCATATAAGCGAGGATTTTTTGAGAAGCTCCTTTGCTTTCATTTATGTAGTGGAAGGCTTTTTCGCCTTTTTCTCTGCGCAAATCAGCATCGTTTTTAAAATCCAGCAGCACTCTTGAAAAACACTCAGAAGTGCCAACAGTTGAACAGGCTTCTCTTGCTATCAAATCAGTGGCTTCTTTGAATTTTACAAAATTGGGGCCGATGACAACAGGAATTCCAAAAACGGAAGGTTCCAAGATATTGTGCACCCCACTCTTGGTAAAGCCCCCACCCACATAAGCAACGTCAGCAACGCTGTAAATTTTCGTTAAAATGCCGACCGTATCAATGATAAAAACTTGGTAATCTTTCAAGGATTGCCCCTCTTTTTCGGAATAAAGAACTGTTTTTTTGGCGATTGAAGCTTTGAGAGCCAAGATGTCTTCTTCTTTGATATTGTGTGGTGCGATGATGAATTTCTCTTGGGCTGTGGCGGTTTGGTTGATATATTCCACCAACAAATCCTCGTCTTCTTTCCAAGTGCTCCCTGCCACCAACGTATAGCAACCCTCTTTAAAAGCTGTGACGTAAGGCAAAGAATTGTCTTGATTCAGAATGTCATAAACACGGTCAAAACGAGTATCCCCACTGTGGGTTGCATTCGTCAATCCGATACCACGTAGCAACTGAAGGGAGTTTGAATCTTGCACAAAAAAATGTGTAAACGACTGAAGCAAGTTTCGCATCCCTTTCCCAAAAGGCTTGAAAAAATAGTGCTCTTTTCTAAAAATCCCCGAAACCAATAGGGTGGTTGTTTTTCTCTTTTTCAGTGCCAACAACATGTTGGGCCAAAATTCGTATTTGACAAAAACCGCCAGTGTTGGGTGTACTAGGTCTAAGAACCTTCGCACATTGGCCTGGGTGTCGAGCGGCAAGTAACATACTACATCCGCATGCGGATAGTCTTTCCGCACTTCGTAACCAGAAGGAGAGAAAAAGGTCAAGACCACTTTGTAGGTGGGCTGGTCTTTTCGAACAACCTCTATCAAGGGCCTTCCTTGTTCGAATTCTCCCAAAGAAGCACAGTGGAACCAAACGACGTGATCTTTTGGATCAAGAGCTTGTTGCAAGTCCGCAAACACGTTTGCTCGCCCTGCTACAAAAAGACCTGTCTTTTTATGAAAAGGCGCAGCAATTTTCAAAATAATTTGCGACACAAAGAGAAGAAAATTGTAGATAAAAAGCATGTTGTAAATGTACTAAAAAGGAACGGAAGGGAATTGAGTTTGGCCTGAGGAAGCGACTTGTTTAAGAAAAAACCAAAAACAAGAAAACTCCCAACCGAAGGCTGGGAGTTTTGTAAGATGTAAAAGCGATCTATTTAAGCTTCAACTGCTTCTATCGAAACATAAGACTTGTTGTCTCTTTTCTTAGTAAACTTTACAATTCCATCTACTTTTGCATGCAAGGTATGGTCTTTACCCATGTACACATTTTCTCCTGGATTGTGTTTCGTTCCTCTTTGACGAATGATGATGTTCCCTGCAATCGCAGCTTGACCACCGAATATTTTTACTCCTAGTCGTTTCGATTCTGATTCTCTACCATTCTTCGAACTACCGACACCTTTTTTATGAGCCATAATGTATGGATTTTAGCTACCTGTTACAAACAGGTAGGATGATTATTTTTTATCTTCCTTTTTTGGAGCTGCCTTTTTAGCAGGCGCTTTTTTTGCAGCGGCTTCCTTTTTTGGAGCAGCGGCTTTTTTGGGAGCATCTTTCTTAGCAGCAGCTTTCTTCGGAGTCGCTTTTGCTTCAGTTGCCTTTTTTGGAGCTGTTTTCTTAGCAGCAGCTTTTTTTGGAGCCGCTTTCTTTGGTGCAGCAGCTTCTTCAGCAGCAGCCTCTTTTTTTGGAGCCGCTTTCTTCTTAGCACCACCTACAGCGATTCCATCAATTTGGATCTCAGTCAAAAATTGACGGTGTCCATTTTTTTTCTTGTATCCTTTTCTTCGCTTCTTTTTGAAAACGATTACTTTGTCACCTTTGAGGTGCTCTAATACCTTGGCCGTTACTTTGGCTCCTTCTATAGCTGGGGCGCCTAAGGTTACTTTCTCACCATCGCTTACTAGAAGAACGTTGTCAAAAGAGACTTTTGAACCTTCTTTGTCTTGCAAACGGTGTACGTAAACCTTTTGGTCTTTTGCAACTTTAAACTGCTGCCCTGCTATCTCTACAATTGCGTACATATGTTTGTTATTTAATTTTGTTTTGTTTAAAACGAGTGCAAATATACTTCTTTTTCATAAATAAACAAGCCCTGTAAAGGCATTATTTTTTCTCAAATTTTATGTGTTTCTTTACTTTATAAAAACACAGGACACTATTTCTATTTGAAGGGGCAATTCATGAAACGTATTTACTTTCTTTTTTTCTTGATTTTTACGCTCAGTGCCTTTCAAAATTTGTTGGGGCAAAACGCAAAGAATACTTCCGTAAAAGAGGTCGTAGACCATTACTTTAAAGCCATTGGAGGCAGGGAGAAAGCAGTGCAAATAAAAACCTTTTACACGATTTCAAAAGGCGTCTTCGCGGAAAAAGAAATAATTCTTGTCAAAAAAAGAATGTTGCCCTATTACCACTACTCTCGCATGAGTCTCGATGGCTACCTGGTTTCAGAAAACATTTTTGACGGTAAAAAAGGCCGCATTATTCAACAAGATATCGAAGAAAATTTCGACGCAGCCCAAACCAGAAGACATCGAAAAAACAGAAGCATCTTTCCCGAATTTGACTATTTAAAAAATGCTTTTTACAAAGGAATCGAAAATGTGAATGGCAACAAAGCACATGTGCTTGCAGTGGAAAACACCAAGATCTATTACGACATAGAAACAGGCCTAAAAGTAAAAGGAGTCAGCAGTAAAAACAAACTGGGCCGCTCTTTTGAACAGGAATTGTTTTTTTCAAAATACACCGCTGTCAAAGGCCTGAAATTCCCCACAAGACTTCGCATCGTCGTTGGCGGTAAAGAAATGGAACTTCAAGTACAAACACTCTCTTTGAACAATGGCGTAAGCGCAGGAGATTTTCACTGATAACAACTTGCTCAAAGACACCTGAGCTATTAAAAAAAACAGCCCTAAGCAACCGTTTTGGCCGGTCTTAAAAGTTCTTTTTTTGGTTTTTTGTTGACCAAATACACCCCTGCAAAAATGATGACAACAGAAAACAATTGATGCAAGGTCAAACGCTCCCCATCCCACATGCCCCAAGCGACAGCAACTACCGTAATCAAATAAGTTACCGAGGAGGAAAATACGGGTGAGGAAATCTGTACCAACCTGTTGAACAGTACCTTGGCCATAGCGGTACCGACAATTGCCAACAGCGAGACATAAAAAAGAGATTCACTGGCTTCGGAAGTCCATACCAAGTCATTGAAAAAACCAGAAAAGACCAAAACCAACAAAGCCGGCAGCATCAAAACAGCAAAACAACCCACGGTGATACTCAGTGCATCGAGGTCTGAGAGCTTTGTCTTGATCATGTTCAAACTGTAGGCATAGCCAATTGATGAAAGAAAGATAAGCAAGGCATATTCGTAGTGTTGATGCGGGTTGATTTCAGCGCTTTTCACTATCAAAAGTAGCGTTCCCACCAAACCCACAAAAACTCCAAAAACTTGCCTTTTTGAAAAAGAAAAACCAAAAAAGGAAAAACCGATCAACATCGTAATCAGCGGAGTCAAAGAATTCAGTATGGCAGAAACTGAGCTATCGATTTGAGAAACAGCAAAAGCGAAAAAGAAGCCAGGAAAAAAAGTAGCTGTAAAAGCTACTAAAAAAAGGGGTTTCCAATGTTTTTTCTGAATGTGAGCTATTTTTTTAGCCCCGACAAACATCAAAATACTACCGGCTATCAAAATCCGAAAAGCACCAATTTCAATTGGAGACAAGCCCAAAAGGGCTTTTTTCATCAAGATAAAAGAACTTCCCCAAACAAAGGAGAGCAACAAGAGATAGGCCCATTTATTTTCTTTCATGCTTTTCGTGTTAAAGTACCTACAAAAATGGAACAAGTTTTCGGATTGTAAGAAAAATCTACATAAATTTGCTCTATACAACTATAAAGCATATGAAACGATCTATTACAACCTTTGCCTGTGCAGCCATACTCGCCTTTACAGTTTCCTGCAAACAAAGTACCGAAAAAACAAAAACAGAACAGACAACTCAAAAACAGCGTCTTAAAAAAATAGCCCTTCAAATCGAAGGCATGACTTGTCAAATTGGCTGTGCCAAAACCATCGAGTCCCGACTTTCAAAAACACCTGGAATCGAATCTGCTGCCGTCTCTTTTGAAAAGCGCTTGGGAGAAATCATCTTCGACACCAACCAGATTTCCGAATCTGAAATTTCTGAAAAAATAAGCAGTATTGGCGATGGGAATACGTATCTTGTAGTTGCTATTAACAATTTAGAACTTTAAAAAATGAAGATCGCTGTAAACCTTTTCATCCTTGTTTTCTTAGCAACTGCAAGTGTCGCTTGTAAAGACAGTAAAAAACCCTTAACAAAAGAAACCAAAACCGAGCTTGTCGATTCTTCCCAGCCCGATTTAAAAAAAGCTTGTTGTGCAGCCAAAGAAGCCAA
>Ga0209504_1000112_pt1 | contig 75910 bp, 33 predicted proteins | sample COGITO_mtgs_1005_FD_184791 | JGI IMG/M metagenome (GOLD analysis project Ga0209504, IMG submission 184791) | Pelagic marine microbial communities from North Sea - COGITO_mtgs_100511 (SPAdes) (version 2) | ecosystem: Environmental > Aquatic > Marine > Epipelagic ... | reverse complement strand
CTATTTCCTGAACAACTTGTAATTTAAAAGACATAGAGTAGTCTTTTTGTGTACGCTTTACATAGCGTATTTCTTGAGGTACTTCCATAATGATACTTTTTGTGTATCGCTATTTCAGGACTAGACAAACCTGAAACAAAAAAAACCATTACGAGCTCGTAATGGTTTTTTTTGTATATCTAAATAGAAATTCTATAATTGCAAAACGATAGCATTTAGCAGCAACTGTGCCGAAGCTTCATTTGTTGCGAGAGGTACATTATGCACATCACAAACACGAATTAACATATTAATATCGACTTCATGAGCATGACTTGCCAGAGGGTCCTTAAAGAAGAAAACCATTTTTGTTTTCCCCTCGGCTACTCTTGCAGCAATTTGCGCATCACCACCCATTGGTCCGGAAAGCATTCTTTTTACCTTAAAACCAGCATTAACAGCCTTACTTCCTGTAGTTCCTGTTGCAATTAGTTTAATGTTTTCCTGAAGCAGCAAAGTCTTATTTTTATTTAAAAACTGAACCATGTCTGCCTTTTTCCCATCGTGAGCTATAATAGCAATTTCCATATTTTAATTCAATTTATTGATTTGCAACGTGGTAAGCAATTAATCCATCAATAGGTCTTCGTAAAACATTACCCAATTGAAGTTCGTACTTATCAAAAGTTTCCTGTAATTCCTCTTTTAGATAAAAAGCGATAGAACCTACAAAATGAACCGGAACTTCTTTGCAATTATCAAATTGCTTGATGTAATTTTTAACGAAAGATTTCATGCCTTTGAAGATGATCTTTCTACAAAACTCCGTGTCTTTATGTTTGATCAGGAACTTTGCAAAAGTCGCCAAATAAGCATTTGGATTTGGCTCTTTATACAATTTATTCTTGATAAAATCAGGATCTAAATTATACTCTTTCTCAAATTCAACAGCCAGTTCTTTAGGCATTTTATTGAAATAGTACTTTCTGATTAATTCTTTTCCAAAAACATTTCCACTACAATCATCCATTGCGATATATCCAAGTGACTGTACTTTTTGATGCAATATTTTTCCATCAAAGAAACTGCAGTTAGAACCGGTACCTAAGATGCTTACAATGGCAGCCTCTCCTTTAGGAGTAGTCGCATATACTGCAGCATAAGTATCTTCCTGAACTTCTACAATTGCATTCTCAAAATATTCCTGAAATATCCTCGAAAGTTCAATTTTCATCCTATCGGTTCCGCAACCTGCTCCATAAAAGAACAAATGTGTCGCATTTTTTTTATTTTGCAGGATGTCAAAACGGTCGTTTAATCTTTCGATTATTTCGGGACCGTCAAGAATTTCAGGATTTAATCCTAAAGTTTGTGTGGTGAATAATACTTTTCCATTATCATCAATTGCAATCCAGTCGGCTTTAGTAGATCCACTATCAACTATTAATTTCATTTTATTTAGTTTTTGGATTAGTTTTTCTTTAGCTAAATAAAAAGTATGCTTTTAAATTAATTAAAGAAGTAACAAAATAAGAAAATCCCATTACTATTCAATAACGGGATTTTGCAAAAATATATATTATTATTTTAAACCTGCAATATGCACAGACAAATCAATCAATTTACTTGAATATCCGTACTCATTATCGTACCAGGATACTAATTTAAAGAATGTTGAATTTAAACCGATTCCGGCACCTGCATCTACAACTGAAGTTCTTTTGTCAGAGATAAAATCCTGAGAAACAACTGCATCTTCTGTGTATCCTAAGATACCTTTCATTGTAGTTTCAGAAGCATTTTTCAAAACAGCCATAATTTCTTCGTAAGAAGTTTCTTTTGCTACTTTTACTGTTAAATCTACTACAGAAACATCAGCAGTAGGAACACGGAAAGACATACCTGTTAATTTTCCATTCAAAGCTGGAATTACTTTCCCAACCGCTTTAGCAGCTCCTGTTGAAGAAGGAATGATGTTGATGCTTGCAGCACGTCCACCTCTCCAGTCTTTTCTTGAAGGACCATCAGCTGTCATTTGAGTTGAAGTTGTTGCGTGAACCGTTGTCATTAAACCTTCAACAATTTCGAAATTATCGTGAATTACTTTAGCCAAAGGAGCTAAACAGTTTGTTGTACAAGAAGCATTAGAAACTACTAAATCTGTAGCTTTTGCTGTTTCATGATTTACTCCCATTACAAACATTGGAGCATCAGCAGATGGAGCAGAGATGATTACTTTTTTAGCACCACCTTTGATATGTTCATTTGCAGTTTCGATAGTAGTAAAGATACCTGTACACTCAGCAACCACATCTACATCAACCTCGTTCCATTTTAAGTCAGCAGGGTTTCTTTCAGCAGTGATACGAATGTTTCTTCCGTTTACGAAAAGTTTTCCTTCTATTACTTCTACAGTTCCGTTGAAACGTCCGTGAACTGAATCATATTTTAATAAGTAAGCTAAGTGATCTACATCTAACAAATCATTGATTGCTACTACTTCTACATTATCTCTATTGAAAGTTTCTCTAAAAACGATTCTTCCGATACGTCCAAATCCGTTTATTCCTAATTTTACTTTTGACATTTTACTTAATTTTTGTTTTTTATTACACTAATTCAAAGTCTAATTTCCTCACAATAAACTTCTTTCCTTTTTTAAACTTTTTTTATGTCGACATGATATCGGACACTCTCAACAATTCTCGGTCAATTTCAGATTTACCTTTAATTGCTTGTTCAAGAGGTGTCAAAACAACTTTGTCAGCCTGTAAACCAACCATATAATTTGATTTACCTTCTATCAAGGATTCTACCGCTTTTACTCCTAAACGGCTTGCTAAAACACGGTCAAAACAAGATGGAGAACCACCACGCTGCATGTGTCCTAACACAGATACCCTAACATCATACTCAGGCAGGTTGGCTTCAACGTAATCTTTTAATTCGAATACATTTTTACCAATTTTATCTCCTTCAGCAATAACTACTATACTTGATGATTTTCCTGAAGCTTTACTTTTTTGAAGAGAATCCAATAATCGGTCTAAACCTAAATCTTCTTCAGGAATAAGAATTTCTTCGGCACCGGCTCCAATTCCGGCATTAAGAGCAATATGTCCTGCATCTCTTCCCATTACCTCTACAAAAAACAGACGGTTATGCGAACTGGCAGTATCTCTAATCTTATCGATACAATCTACAACAGTATTTAGAGCTGTATCGTAACCTAAGGTATGACTGGTTCCGAAAATATCATTATCAATTGTTCCCGGAATTCCCATTACAGGAAAACCATATTCTGAATTAAAAATTAATCCTCCGGTAAAACTTCCATCTCCTCCAATAACAACCAAAGCATCCACTCCGGCTTTTAAAAGATTCTCATGCGCTTTTTTTCTACCTTCCGGGCTTCTAAACTCAACTGAACGAGCCGATTTTAGGATCGTTCCGCCTTTGTTTACAATATTATTTACGCTTCGGGGGCCCATTTCTTTGAAGTCTCCTTCAATCATTCCCTGATACCCTCTATAAATTCCTATGCATTCTATATTATGATAAGCACATGTTCGAACAACTGATCGTATTGCGGCATTCATTCCTGGTGAGTCACCTCCCGATGTTAGAACACCAACTTTTTTTATTGTTTTTGGCATTATTTAAGTATTAAAGTGTAAAATTAGCAAACATTCACCACTTCTTGGGTTATATTTATAATAAATTAATAAAATATGTTAAATTCAAACGTTTTCGTTAATAAGTTTTTCTTTCACTAAAAATTCATTAACAATAATAAATGTCTCCTATTTTAATTGAATGTTTAAAATTAACAATACATAAATGAAGTGTTATAAAATTTCAGAGCATTCGTCCCTTTTCAAAAAAATAAGCGAACCTCTAAATTTAGCACAAAAAAACCATTCGCAGCAACGAATGGTTTCATATGAGTGTATTTTTAACAAATTTCCTAAAAATCATTATCAGGGATCAATCCTTCATTGTTTATAGGCGGCGGAACTTTTCGTTCTTCCTCTTTTTTCTCTTCTTTCTTTTTATTCTTGTCTTCCTTCTTTTTATTGGAGAAGTTCACAAAGTCCGGATTTAGATTGGAATCCTGTAAATCATTCGAAGAGTTTTTTATAGCTCTTTCCAATTTGTGGTTTTTAAACAGTTTATTGACCAATTCGCTAAAAGTATCAAAGTCGACTTCATACGATATACCCACTCCCTGTGTATAACCAATTCCCTGTCCGATATAATTAATATCATTTTCTTTATTGAACAAACGAAGATTCATTGATCCGTCTTCATTTACCCTATATAATATTTCAATATCTCCTACAATGGCAGACTCGTTAACTCCTCCAACCGGAACTCCAAGTTTTCCATTGATTGTGATTCTTTCATTGATCTGCGAAGATATGTTCGCTACAAACTGTCCATCAGCTTCCTGACCCAATCTTTTGTCTGCCGAAATATAATTTAAGTCGATATTCACCTTATCATTATCTGATTTTATAATACCTCCCAGTAAACTCGAAGCGGTTTCAGTTAATGTTCCAGACAAGTCGCCCTGGCTAAATCCATCTGTACTCATAAAGGAACCTGTTGATAATAAATACAAGGCCTGCGTCTGACGAATATCCTTATCATCTAATTTATATTGTATCTCCGATTTAAGGACGTTACTAACAGAAGGGAACTGAATATCAAAATTAGGTTCCGGACTGGCCAAATCTCCACGTAAACCAATTACCACTTCTACCGGTACTTTTTTATTGAATGAAGAGCTGTTATCCAACAATACAGCCGGATTTGCTGTTGTTTTATAAACCGCCTCCAGATTTAGCTGCGCTTTCATAGGGTTTCCTTCCCAAATAATAGACCCACCTTTCTTAACCGAGAATTTTTTATCAATTAAACCGCCATATTTAAAATTATAAGTTCCTTCATACGCCTGGAAATCTCCCCACATATTAAATTTACCCAGTGTGTTAATTTTAAACAATAACGAACCATATCCTTTTCCTTTCATACCGTGTCCGGAATTTCTATCCAGAATTACTTCTACTTCGGCATCAGGAGTAATATCAAAATCAAACTCCAGTTCCAATCCGTTATAGTTCTTGGTTTTTTCGAGGATTCCATTTGCCAGGTTATACTTTTCCTGTGGCGTTACAAAATGAATCCAGCTGCTTTCTCCAACACTTTGCGCATTGTTAATTGGAATCTTAACCTGTGTCCCCTTTTCTGATTTTGCATCTACCTTTATAAACAGGCTTTCTGTCGGACCTTTAATACTTGCAGTACCATTTATAAATGCGGTACCAAAATAGGCTGCATCTTCACTGTCTTTTGTATCCAGCGCCAGCAATCGTTTAGAAGTAATCGTTAGATCCAGCTTCCAGTCACCAAAATTATGATGTTCGATACTTCCGTTCAGCAAACCTTTTGTCCCGTATTTTGTATCTGTCAGCTGATTGTTTCTGAAAAGGAATTTCTCATCGGTTAAGTCAATTACGGTACGATCACTTAATTCATAATCTGTATTTAGGTAAGGAATCGTCATTCCCGCCTTCTCGACATACAAACGTCCGTTAATTTCAGGCTTTTTTAAATTTCCAACCACCGCTGCGTTTCCAGAAACCGATCCACGAACATTTGATAAAACATCTCCTCCAACGGTTCCTAAAGTAGCCAGATTAAACCCTTCAAGTTTTAAACTTAAATCTAACATGGTCTCTTTGTTCTCTACCGCAAAAGTTCCCTCCGCTTTAAAAGACTCTGTGAACCCGTTTTGAATAGTAGAATTTATTGTAAATTTCTTAAAGCTTTCATCTCCGGCTATATCAAAATTAAGCGTTCCTAAATCTGTTTTATTCAGATTTAGATGGTCAATCACAATCGATGCTGTGGGTTGATAGACATCTTTATTCTGTTTATAATTGACATTTCCATTCAGATTACCATTAAAAACAAACTTGGAATTTAATGGCGTAATTTTATTAATATCAACATCTTCAAAATTCAGCACCAGATCTTTATAGTCCTTCCCTTTTATAACACCATTCAGATCTATTTTCTGATTCTCGTGCGACAATACAATATTCTCAATACTAAAATTTTTAAAATACTGATCAAAAATAATCTGATTGTCTTTCTCCGAATTTTCATTTAAGTACCATAAATAGTCTTTAAATTTCATTTCAGATTTCTTAATCCCTACAATATTGTTTTTGTTTTTATCAATGGTATGATAGAGATCCAGATTAAAATAATCCTCTCCTTTTTCCCCACCTTTAAATTCAGATCTTACAAACAGTGTATCTTTAGCCGTAACGTTAATCAGGTTAAAGTCTCGTATTTTATAATAAGGTGTTTTTATACTGTCTAACTCTACATAAGCATTGTAAAGCGTATTTTTATTATCGATACTAATTCGAATATTGTCAAAGGTATTTTTTGCAGCAGTAATTTTTTCAGAATTAAATTTAAATTTAAATTCTTGCAGATCCGAATCAATCTTCCCTCGAACGACAGTACTTGAATCAATCTTGATGTCGGGATACAACATTTCAACGATCTTATCATAAACATGGAAGTTGAAACGTAAAAACTGCCCTTTCTTTACCTTGTAAGGTTTATAGTTTGTGTATAAACTTCCCACCGAGTTCATGACCAATTTATCCAATTGCGCAAACTGAAATTTACCCACTATTTCTCCGTCTACTACATCATTAGAACTAATGGTTATGGTGCGGAGTTTATCAGCATCAAAATTCGAATTAACTGAAATCTCATCAAAAACATAAGTATCTTTAGGATTCTGATAAACAGCATCTTTGATCGAGATAGCTCCTTGTAAATTCTCTATCGAATTTCCGGTCACTTCTACAATAACATCACCCCTAAACTGTGAGATAGAATCATCGACAAATTTAAGTTTTCTTAAATCGGCATTGTCTACGTTAATATGAAAATCATAACGGTTTTCGCGTTTACTTAAATCGACCATACCGTCAAACATTAAACTCAAATTAGGGTCATTTATAGAAACCTGGCCTTTATAATACGGTAATTTAAAATTCCCGTTGACAACAATATTATTATAGGTGTATTTATTATAGTCTAATTTTGAAATATCTCCTTTTATAATAGTATTAAGGTATTTCTCTGTAAAACCTTTTCCGTCTATGTCTACATTTAAAGTCGTCCTGCCAATATCTTTACGATTAAGTACAGCACCTACATTAAAATTATCAAGGATTATATTTCCGGAATAGGACGCTTTATCAATAAAATCAATATTGTTCATGTGTAAATCGACCTGTCCGTTACCCAAATCGGTAATCATCTTAAAATCGGTTTCTAAAGCTGTAGTCGAGACTTTTGCTTTTCCAACGATATTAAACCTGCCTATTCGCTGTAATTCTTTTGGAAGTTTTTTACCTAAAATATTCGGCAATAAAACAACCAGATTATCGTAACTCGAAACCAGTTTTTCAAACTTACCATCCATTGAAAACTTCTGAGCCTTACTTCCTAAAAGATTTTTGAAGTTAATTGTTCCGAAAATCTTTGAACCATTGGTATCGCTCAATCTAAGACGTCTTAAATTAAGATCATTCAATGTTCCTTTTATCTTTGTCTTAATTTTAAAATGCTGATTTTTTCCTAATCCATCATAAAAATAACGGATATCATTTGAAGCAATAGAAGCAGAATCCAGCGCTACATCAAATTTAACTTTATCAGTGAAATGGAGGAAATCCTCTATTTTATAATTTAAAATCGCTTTTCCGTAAATAGAGGATCTTTTCGTTTTTATAGCTAAATTTTCAACCTTGATCTGCTTTTTAGTATAAGTGAATTTCCCTGCAAAATTTGAAACATACAAACCACGATGATCCAAAAACGAAAATCGATGAATGTTGGTGTTTACATCCGGTCCGTAGAGCTTAAAATCACTTATATAAGCATTAAGTTTCTTAAAATCGAGAAATCTTGGCGTGGTTTTATTCTCATCAACGACAGAAAAAGCACCTTGAGAAATGTAGGCATTTCTGGCTGTCAAAAGAAAGTGCTTGTTTGATTTGGGCGTTTTTTTCCCCGTTTCAAACAATTTAATGAACTTGTTGATATTGTTCTCGTCTTCGTTTTTATACGTTTTCAAATTAAAAATCATACCCGTCAATCGAAGATCTCCAAAAAGCAAATCACCATCTAATAGTCTTTTAATACTAAGAATATCAGTGGTAATTATATCAGAATAGATTAAAGTCTTCTTATGATGGTCACGAATCAGGACCTTCTTGAGTTTCACGCCTCCGAAAATGTTTATAGCTACTTTTTCTACACTAATATCGGTTTTAAAATCAGTGTTTAACGATTCTGTAACATACCTGGCTATTTTTGTCTGAACGACAGGCAAAGCCAGAATGATAGCAAGTGCTAACAAAAGTAAAATTAAACCAATGAGGGTTCGTGATATTATTTTCTTTACTTTTCTGATAGCTGCTTTATTTTAGTTTTCTTTTAAATTTACTTTGAACAGACAAAGAAAGGCTGTTTTTGATAAAAATTCTTTAATTTTGGCTTCTCCTTATAATAAAAGAAAATCAAATATTTGATTTGTCAAATATAATTCAAAATTCGTGCTTTTATATGCAAAATTCAGAGGTTTTTATTCTTGCCATCGAAAGTTCATGCGATGATACTGCTGCCGCGGTTCTACATAACGACAAAGTACTCTCAAATGTTGTGGCCAATCAGTTAATTCACAATCAATATGGAGGTGTGGTTCCTGAATTAGCTTCAAGAGCTCACCAGCAAAATATTGTTCCGGTAATTGATGCCGCACTTCGTAAGGCAAATGTACAAAAAGATCAATTAACAGCGATTGCTTTTACACAAGGTCCGGGTCTAATGGGGTCTTTATTAGTGGGCAGTTCTTTTAGTAAATCGTTAGCGTTAGCTTTAAAAATTCCGTTAATCGCTGTAAATCACATGCATGCGCATATTTTAGCACATTTTATAGACGAAGAAGGTTTTGATAAACCGGAATTTCCTTTTCTGGCACTAACCATTAGTGGAGGTCATACTCAAATTGTAAAGGTAAATGGTTTTTTTGATATGGAAATTATCGGAGAAACTACTGATGATGCTGTTGGTGAAGCTTTTGATAAAAGCGCCAAAATTCTCGGACTCCCCTATCCGGGCGGACCGCTTATTGATAAATATGCAAAATTAGGAAATCCAAAAGCTTTTGCGTTTACCAAACCTAAAGTACCGGGACTTGATTTTAGTTTCTCAGGACTAAAAACGGCCATTTTATATTTCATTCAAAAGAAGAAATTGGAGAATCCGAATTTTATTGAAGAAAACCTGAATGACATTTGCGCTTCTATTCAATATACGATTATCGAAATTTTGATGGATAAATTGAAATTAGCGGTAAAAGAAACCGGAATCAAACAAATTGCGATTGGCGGAGGGGTTTCGGCCAATTCAGGCATCAGAACCCGATTAAAAGAAAGTGAAGGGAAATACGGTTGGAAAACTTTCGTTCCAAAATTTGAGTACACTACAGACAATGCTGCAATGATAGGAATTGTAGGTTATCAAAAATATTTATCAAGTCGTTTTGAAACTTCAGCAGTTGTTTCGAAAGCGCGAATCCAATTTTAATTATGCAATTATTTTACAATCCAGATATTGATGAATCTACAGAACGTTTTTCTTTTGATAAAGAAGAAAGCCGTCATATCATAAAGGTTTTACGCAAAAAAGATTCCGATATCTTACACGTAACAAATGGTTCAGGCTTATTGTTTGAAACAGAGATTACTTTAGCCTCAGACAATAAATGTATTGTAGAGGTCCTTTCGATCACAAAATCGCCGGCTCCAAAATTCAAACTGCATCTTGCGGTTGCTCCAACCAAGATGAACGATCGTTTTGAGTGGTTTTTGGAAAAAGCAACAGAAATAGGAATCCAGGAGATCACACCTGTCTTTTGTGATCGTTCGGAACGAAAAGTAATCAATCCGGAACGTTTTGAAAAGATAATCTTATCGGCAATGAAACAATCCAATGAGACCTTTTTACCAAAACTGAATGAGGCTATTTCGTTTAAGGAGTTCATCAAACAAAAAAACGAAGGATTACAATTGATAGCGCACTGTGAAGAAACAGATAAAAAATCTTTAAAAGAAGTTTTAAAACCTAATGAAAGTGTTACCCTGCTTATTGGTCCTGAAGGAGATTTTTCTGAAAAAGAAATTGCGCTGGCTTTAGAACATAACTTTCAGCCTGTTACTTTAGGAAATACCCGATTGCGAACTGAAACGGCCGCAATTGTAGCTTGTCATAGTGTTGTTTTTTTTAATGAAGTTTAATAATCCGCGAGTTTTGTCATTTCGGCGAAGGAGAAATCTCCGTTAGAAACTCTGTCTAGAAAATCACCAATCTTTGTCGAGCTACTCGTGAAGATTTCTCCTTTGTCGAAATGACAAGGGAGACTTTTAATAAAAGTTAAACGACTAGCTAAATACAATCCTATGAAAAAAATATTTCTTTTATTACTATTGGTTTCTGTTTCTTCTTTTTCGCAGGAGATTGCACTGCTAAAATATAGTGGTGGTGGTGATTGGTATGCAAATCCAACATCATTGCCTAATTTAATAAAGTTTTGCAATGCCAACATAAACACCCGAATAAAAGCAAAACCTTCGACAGTAGAACCTAGTAATCCGGATTTGCTTTCTTATCCGTTTGTTCACATGACGGGACATGGAAATGTTGTTTTTAGTGATGCCGATGTGAGCAATCTTAGAAATTATTTAAATGGCGGCGGTTTTCTTCATATTGATGATAATTACGGAATGGATCAATACATTCGAAAAGAGATCAAAAAAATATTTCCGAACAATAATTTAATCGAAATTCCGGCTAACCATCCCATATTTCAAAAACCGTATCCCTTTCCGAATGGTTTGCCCAAAATTCACGAACACGACGGGACTCGTGCGCAGGCCTTTGGTATTTTTATAGAAAACAAATTAGTACTACTCTATACTTACGAATGTGACTTGGGTGATGGCTGGGAAGACCCTGAAGTACATAATGACCCTGCCGCCGTTAGAGATAAAGCCCTGAAAATGGGTGCCAACATTATCAATTATATTTTTACCAATTAAATTTTAAAAAGTGCAGCTTACTCACGAAGAAAATCAATTTGAAAGAAAAACATTTCCGATAACATTAGTTTGTGATCACATTTATTTTCAACAGAATATTGGTTCTCTTTTTAGAATCAGTGAGGCATTTGGGGTGGAGAATATTATTTTTTTAGGAAAAGATATTCCGTTGACTCCCCGAAAAATCAACAAAACTTCTCGAAGCACTCATCTTCACGTAGCCCATACCATAATTGAGGAAACAGCCGACCTTGCTGACTATCTGCGTCAAAATAATTTTGAAATTATTGCTTTAGAAATCGCAAGCAATAGTAAACCCCTAAAAGAAGTAGTACTTCCTGAAAATCAAAAAATTGCACTTTTAATTGGAAGTGAAATCAATGGAATATCAGAAGAACTTTTAAAAATTTCGGACCAAATTGTGCACATAAATATGTTTGGAAAAAACAGTAGTATGAATGTTGTGCAAGCGGCGAGTATTGCGCTTTATGAGATTACCTCTTTTTAAACTTTTTCACATTTTAAATAGTAAGTATACAATTTATCATGATTTCACCTTTTCATGTTTCTTCTGGATTTGCTTCAAACGAATAAACACCAGGAATTACTTTTTGACACCTAAAACAACAGTCGGATGGAATTCCGTGATTAATTAGATCCAAAATTACCATTAATTTAACAGTTATTCTTACATATAAATACGTACTAAAATTTTACTCCGTAATATTTGTCACAAAAATCTTCCATAAAGAACAAAAATCGACATAATAACATTCTCAAAAACAACATTGTACGAATTTACTTCTTAATAATTTTAGTCATTTTTTTGTAAGAACTAGATTATACAAGGGATTGTAAAATTCTCACAAATAATATATTGTAATTATTTTGTTACAATAATTATTTTGTTATAAAATTGCAATATAATTAACCAAAGCAAATTTTTTATAACAAAAACCCAAGTTATTATGAAAAAAATCATTATTACTGCATTCACAGCATTAGTGCTGTTTTCTTGTCAAAACGACCAATCAGAATCTACAGATTCAAAAGTTGATGCCATTGCACATCGCGGATGCGCAAGCCAGGAAGTTCTAGAAGCTCAACTGAAAGCTGATCCTACCTTAGCAATCAGAATGAACGAAATTGAAGCTTTTACTGAAAATGCGATCCTGACAAAGCGTCTTGTAAACGGTAAGGTTGAAATCCCGGTCGTAGTGAATGTTCTTTACAGAACTGCAGCTGAAAACATTTCTAATGCACAAATCCAAACTCAAATCGACGTATTAAACAAAGATTTCAATGCATTAAATTCAGATTACAATAGTGTACCGGCTCTTTTTGCAGGTGTAAAAGCGAATGTAGGAATTACATTTGTTTTAGATCAGGTAATTAGAAAATCGACTACCAAAACTTCATGGGGAACAAATGACGCCATGAAAAAAACAGCTCAGGGCGGTATTGCACCAACTTCACCAACTACTAAACTTAATCTATGGTCTTGCACAATAGGTGGAGGAATTTTAGGATATGCTCAATTTCCTGGAGGAGCTGCTGCTACTGACGGAGTTGTAATTGATTCGAAATATTTAGGTTTATCAGGTGCTGCTAATGCTCCGTTCAACTTAGGAAGAACAGCAACTCACGAAGTAGGTCACTGGATGAACTTACGTCATATCTGGGGAGATGCTACTTGTGGAAGCGATGGAGTTGCTGATACTCCAACTCACAATACAGCAAATTACGGCGTACCTGCATATCCTCACTATAGCACTTGTTCAGGAACTCCTGTTGAAATGACAATGAACTATATGGATTATGTAGACGACAATGCTATGTACATGTTCTCACAAGGACAAAAAAGCAAAATGGCTGCTGTATTTGTTACAGGAGGTCCAAGAGCTGCTTTTGGAATCTAACAAAAAACAAGAATAAAAGACAAACTGAAAAGCGGGATGGCAACATCCCGCTTTTTTTTGTTTCCCTATAAATTTAAAATGCTTTTTCCTATATTTATCCTCTAAAACCGAATCATGATAACATCGAAAATTATTTCAAACGGAATTTTAAGAGCTTTAACTACAATCCTGGTTATTGTAGCTATTTTATACTTTCTATATCAAATTCAGACTGTAATTGTCTATCTGTGTATTTCGTTGCTATTGTGTTTAATTGCAAATCCATTAATACAATTTTTAAAAAATAAATTAAAGTTCAGTAATTCATTAGCAGCCTCTACAGCGCTAGTTTTATTCATACTTGCCATAGTTGGATTTATATTATTATTTGTTCCGTTAATCATTTCACAAGCCAATAATCTATCGCTGCTGGACACTCAAAATCTGCAACAGCAATTTCTGGAAACAGAACGAACTATTGAAGCCTACTTTAATATTCAACATCTTGATTTAAATAAAGTTTTAAAAGAATCTAAAATAACATCGATAATCGATTTCAGCTACTTTACAGGTTTTCTAAATTCAATTATAGGCTTCATGGCGAATATCGGAATGGGACTGGTTTCTGTATTCTTCATTACCTTTTTCTTTATCAAAGATCAGGATGCTTTTAAAGTTAGTGCAAGAAGAATTCTTCCTGACACCAATGAAGACAAAATCTTAAATTCGATCACTAAAATCAACCATTTCCTGACCCGCTATTTTATAGGTCTCTTATTGCAATTAACGGTTGTATTTATTCTGTATTTAATTGTTTTAATGATATTTGGAAATAAAAATGCCTTTGTAATTGCTTTTTTATGTGCCATTTTGAATGTTATACCTTATATAGGACCGATTATAGGAACTATACTGGCGGGAATTTTAACCATGATTAGTATGATTGGAAGTGATTTTCAATCCGAAATACTTCCCAAAACAATCTATGTAATCATCGGGTTTTTATTGGTTCAGGCCATTGATAATAACATCAGCCAGCCTATAATCTCATCAAAAAGCGTAAATTCGCACCCGTTAGAAATATTCCTGGTTACTTTAATCAGCGGAATTACTTTTGGAATTGTCGGGATGATTATTGCTATTCCGGTGTTTACTATGGTGAAAGTAATTTTAAAGGAATTTTTTCCTAACAATAAAATTGTCTCTGTATTAACCGAAAGAATTTAACATTGAATACTGCTATTTTAAATCAAAACATTCAGGAATTCATAACTCAAAATAGTGGTGTCCCAATTACAAAATTAGCGCTTCAGAAAAATCCGTTTCCTGAAATCGACTGGATCGTAATTTTGAATCAAATTGAAGCAAAATCAAAAGCAAAAGACAAGCTGTCCACCTGGTTTGAGACCGCAAACATCATTTATCCCACTAAGATATCCGTTGAACAGACTTCATCTGAAAAAACTGCGGCTTATAAGGCTTCTTTAATTTCGGGCGAAAGTCTAATTGATCTTACAGGAGGTTTTGGTGTAGACGATTATTATTTCTCCAAAAAATTCAAAAGCGTAGCTCATTGTGAAATAAACGAAGAGCTATCAACCATTGTCAAGCATAATTTTGAGCAGCTAGGAGTCAAAAATTGTACTTTCTATGCCGGTGATTCTACTTCTGTTTTAAATCATTCTGATCAAAAATGGGATTGGATTTATATTGATCCATCCCGCAGGAATGATGCCAAAGGCAAAGTTTTCATGTTGAAAGACTGCTTACCCAATGTTCCCGATTTACTCGACTTTTACTTTGAAAAAACAGATTCTGTTTTAATAAAAACAGCTCCCTTACTAGATCTTTCCGCCGGATTATCAGAACTCCAATTTGTCAAAAACATTCACATTATTGCTCTTGAAAACGAGGTAAAAGAATTACTATTTGAGATCCACAATCGTTATGCTGGTGAAATCACAATAAAAACGGCTAATATTCTAAAAGATAAAATAGAAACTTTCGAATTTATTCTGGGCAATGAAACCGTTATCCCTTCTTACAACCTTCCTCAGAAATATATTTATGAGCCCAATTCGGCTATAATGAAATCAGGAGGATTCGATGAAGTAAGTAGTATTTTTAAGATTGATAAACTTCACAAACATTCGCATTTATATACTTCCGAAACTTTAATAGATTTTCCGGGGCGACGTTTTGAAATCGAAAAGGCAATCCCTTACAGCAAAAATGATATGAAAACCGAACTTGTCAATCAGCAGGCGAATATCACTACGCGAAACTTTCCGGACACGGTGGAAAATATTCGGAAAAAATGGAAAATAAAAAATGGCGGAAATTTGTATTGTTTTTTTACAACCGATAAAAATGATAACAAAATAGTTTTAATTTGCAGAAAAATAACTTAAAAATGAAACAACTAATTACACTAACCTTTTTCTTATTAACCTTTACTGCCTTTGCACAAAAACCATGTGAATACAGTACAAATGTAACCGACTCAATAGGCAGCTACAAAGTAACCAACGAATACATGGTTAGCGAAAAATACTTTGGAGGAACATTTGATTATGTTTTCTTCGCCCTGGCACAAACTGATGGTTTACCGACTTTAAATTTACAGCTTATCCAAAAAAGTAAAGACTTTATAAAAGCAAACTGCTTTGATAAAAACTCAAAAATCTTTTTACAATTAGAAAATGGAAAAATAGTAACGCTGATTCATATCGACAAAGAAAATTGCGGTACACTTCTTCACGATGAAAAAGGTTTTGACAATAGAATTAATACCGGAATTTTTATGTTCATGAAAGATAACTTCGAAGATCTTAAGAAATCTCCCATTTCGATTATGCGAATAAAATACCTGACCAAAGTAGAAGATTATATTGTAAAAAGAGATTTAACCTCCGAATTGAATGGTAAACTTTACCATCCGAATACTTATTTCATGGAAAACATAAGATGCGTTGAATAATTAATCGCATTTCCACTTTTGGTTGGATACTTTATCATTTAAACCTGTCTTTAAGTTATAATGCCACCACTCCGAATCAAAAGAATTGAATCCGTTTTTTATCATCACACTTTTCAAATATTTTCGATTTGCTCTAACCGACACAGGAAATTTTTTATAATTATGACTGGCCTGAATGCCAAAGAAATCAAAATTAGTTCCCATTTCCAGTTCCTCACCCTTAGCATTGACTAAAGTAATATCAACGGCTCCTCCTTTATTATGGATGGAGCCTTTTTTTGGATCAGCCACATACTCCGGATTCGACACAATCTCCCACATTTTTTTCTGGATGGATAAAGGTCTGTAACAATCAAAAAGTTTTATTTTACATCCATTCTTCATAAAATCATGATTCGCCGCTATTAGAGCTTTCACAGTCTTATAACGCAACAAACATTCGGCACAATCGTAAACTTTGGCCTTCAAAAAATTATCTTCAGTAGCGTACTTCATATCATAGACGAAATCCTTACTGCAATCTCTTAGGTTTACAAAAGTAGTATCGGCAATTTCGTCTCTGTCCTCAGAGGAATGGGTTTCATTTTGAGCATTCGAAGAAAACGCACAAAAGAAAAGACTAAAAAGAAGTAATAATGTACGAGATAAAGACAGTTGCATTTTCATGGTTCTATAAATTGAAAGAAGTAAATATAAACAAAACCATTTAAGGTAATAGAATCTATATTCTAAATCTTACCAGTTCGCATAATATTTTCCTTTGCTCCTTTGCCTTTTGGCACTTAAAAATGTGAGCTTACAGCATAATAAAATGAATAAGAAGTATAAGGAAGATTGTACTCCGCAGCATAACGTTTTATAATTGGAATTCTATCCGGATAATAGGTATGTTTGAACGATTTAATAATATTGAAGTGATAAAAAATGAGTTTTGTAAAATAGTTTCGTTCACTTCTGTGTGCGTCTTTTAAAAAAATCATCAGTACCGGTTTTGAGATAAACCGGGCGTTGTATTTTTTTCAGAACAGGTATTACCCGAAATTCTTATAACAAATTTAACACAAACACAAATGACTGACAACCAGCAATTTGAATGTATGTGTTTTTTCTTCAACCTAAATAGATGTCTTCCTCCTATTTACTCGATTAACTCAAAAATTAACCTTTGTAGCGGTAAAAAAAAATAAAAACTTAACTTACTATCCTTTAAAAAAAAACGTAACTAAATACAAATCAGTTAATTTAATTCCTAGCTCTTTCATTTATCCTATAAATTACTATTCGATAATTTCCACAATCTTTTTATGAGAACTTGTATAAAATCCGTTCTAAACTGTAATGCTTGCTATAATTTGCCATTTCTAAAAAAACGCATTGGAAAGCTTAAAATCCTTATATTTACTTTTTACCTAGCCGAATAACACTATGGACACAATCTATTCCTACTGTTATGCTAGTTTATAATTAAGCAGTCAAGATGGAGAAATATACCGTAAAAACTACCCCTTTAACCCCGGACGAAAATCCAATATGGGATAGTAAGATAAAGAAAGCCGATTTATTACCAGATCCCCAATCCCGTTTAGATTCTGTTTGGATGAAAGAAAGGCCTCTTTCTGATTCCGGTATTCCATTTAGAGATCAGACAGATGTTTCCAGTAAGAAAAAAAGTATTGGCCAGCTTATCGATAAACTCGACGTGGAAACCAATATTAGATATCAAAGGACAGTAGAAGATACCTACTGTAATGTTTACTCTTATGATTATTGCTATTTCAGTGGTGTCTATCTTCCAACTGTTTGGTGGACTGATGGCGCACTCGAAAAAATAGCGCAGGGAAAGGAAGTGGAAGCTGTTTTTGAGCAAACGGTTGAGCGCATTTACTCCAGTGCCATACACGATTGGTTTCTAAAATGGGGACCTCAATTTGGCTGGAAAAGAATGTTTACTCCCGAAGAAATTCAAAACGAAGTAAATACCAATGGTGGAATTGGAATAATTTGCGCCAAAAGAAAAGAAAAAGGACTATCTGGTCATATCGTTCCCGTTGTTCCTGAAACAAATTCGAATCTGGCTTATCGGGAGAATGGTGTCGTCCTATATCCCCTGCAATCACAGGCAGGAAAGCTAAATTATAATTATTTTTCAGAAGTTAGAAAAGATTGGTGGAAGGACGAATTATACTCCTCATACGTGTTTTATTACCATGAATAAATAAAAAGAATACCTTCAATTCTCCACACAATCAGATATTACTGATTTACAACCTTTTAACTGTTTGGAAATAAGATAATAAAGAACTACTTTCGCAGTCTGAAAAAAAACAGAAATCGCAAGAGTTGTAATTCGGCTATATACCTACTTAAATCATTGACAAAAAGACAATTAACAAGAATCGTAATTTTATACCCTCATTATAAAATTATTAAATCAATTTTTCAATCGATACAAGTGTACAATTTCCCAGACTACTATTAATTCATACAATTTTAAAAATACAATAAAGTTTTTTTAATGGATGCAAACAATACTGCATTATCCGTTAAAAGATCTTACGACTCAGAATTTCAGTAGATGAACTTCTTGTTTTTGAATAAAAATAATGGCTTTAAAATTTTAAAATAACCTTAAAAAAGAAAATTAGTATAAATGAAAGACAATCAGACAAAAAAATATTATTGGGGAATTGGATTAGAAAACGAAACCTACATGCAATTTGAAGAATCCCTAATAGTTTCTGGTGAATTTATACAACAAAAAATTGGTTTTGAAAAATACAGCATTGATTATAGAAAATGCTACAAACCAGAAAGTTTGGCCCCCGTGCTTAAAAAAGCTTTTAACACAAGTGACAACTATAAAGTGAGCCGAATGATGAACAGTCATTCGTTGGAAAAACTGGATATAAACTATCAGCACAAAACATTGTCGCCTGTAAAATCATTGGTTCATACTGCTGAAGCAAATCCACAACCACTTGAAAATCCTGAATATCTCGGAAAATCTATTATGGAACTTTTCCTTGAAGATCAACCGTATAATATTCAGAGTATGATTACCCAAAGAAACAAAACTATGGGTTCTGTTCATTTTGATGGTGATTCTATAGAATTTGTAACTAAATATTTTGAAAATCGAACAATAGCAGATTCCTGTAAAGAATTAAAGGCGACCAAAAAGTTATTTCTCGATAAAATCAATGACTCAGAGATACTTAATGGTAAATTAAATTTTCCGGATTATAACAATGGTCTTAATATGTTCATGACCAACCAGGAAAATCTCGTTTTGTTTAATAACGGAACGTACCATTTTCATATTACCTTACCTTCGTTAACAAAAGACAGCAGGATCGTCGATTATAGTGATTTTGATAAAACACATGCCAACGCTATTTATTTATTGCAATGGTTTGAGCCCTTTTTTATCGCTACTCTTGGAAGTCCAGATATTATGGGAGTAATAAGCAACACCTACAGCCTGGACAAAAAATTCACTCTGGGTTCTATGAGAAATGCCATGTCACGCTACATTGGTGTAGGAACTTTTAACAAAGCAATGCCTAAAGGTAAAATCTTAACCTACAAAGTCGAAGATTTTAGAAAATTGCTAAAATTTAAAAAAGAAGAAAATATTTGGTGGCGAGATCAGATTGAGACAGAAATGGAGTACGAATTACTTTCGGAAGTGGGTCTGGATTTCAATCAGGAGAAAATGTACCAAAGTGGTTTTGAATTCAGAAGCTTTGACGAATTTCCGGCCGAATACTTAAATGATGTTCTTTTTTCAATAATTCTAATCTGTGAGCATTCCTTAAATCTACCCGATGTCCAATGGGGACACGATAGTGAAATCTGGAATAATTTGGTTTTTAAAACCTTAAAGACTGGTTATTTAACCCAAATTAATGAAGCTGAGAAGAACGAAGTCCTAAACTTATTGCAATTGCTAAATCCATCAGATCTTAATTACAACAAATTAAAATCGGAATTTGAGGCTATCGTAATGCTAGATGAGTTTTTCTTTAAAATCGTGGCTGTGCTTCACGATAAATACAAAGACAACAACATTTGTCTGGATCTCATGTATGGACAAAAAACAAGTTTTCCACCAAAATGGGATAACTTTAATAAATACCAGACCGAAAAACATCTTCAACAAATAGGAGTGTTTATTGAGAATTAAAAGCTGCTTTTTGTTGATTTACCTGTTTTGAATCTGTTCGGACAAGAAACTACAGAAACCGTCTTCAAAAATGAAAAAGATCTTGACTAAATAAAACTTTTGCATGAATAGCAAAAAAGTACTAAGTTGAAATTTGTGATTCTTATAATCCTTCTTTTCAAGACATAAAAACCTCGTAAAAAAAATAGCTACCGAATCTCAGTAGCTATTTTTTTTATGCCTCTTAATAATATCTAAATCCCTATACTGCAGATTTTTACAAAAACAGAATCATAAAAACCGTAAAATCGTACAATTCTTCTAAAACAGAAATCCCCAATATTGGGAATAAACACCGATAAGTAATAAAGAGAATAAAATTGTTGCAATAACGCTTTTATTCGAAACTGACTTAATTTTAAGAGCAAAATAAAGTATTGAAATCATAGTAAATACTACAAAAGCCCATTGAATTACAAACAAGTAATCAAATTGATTCGGCACCCCAAAAGCAAGTACATAAAAATTATCCTGAGCCACAGTATTTACAACCAGCACAAGTCCTATAATTACAAACAAACCTAGTAAAGAAGCAATTACAATTAAGCTCTTCATAAATTTATTTTGAACAACACTTTTTCTATATCTAACTAATGCATAACAAAAATTGAAAATTGTAACTAATAGGATGCTTATAGCAATAAAGAAGGGTGCAAAAAATAGTAGATTAAATTCGTTTAGACTATTGGCAAAATTCGAAATTCCTCCATTAATTTTTACATCAGTAACAAAGTGAACTTTTTTGTTTGATTGAAACCCTTTTACACCAGGATCCTTATTCGGATTATTTATAAATGCATTAACAATCTTAAATCCAATTTTAGAAAAACCAGGGGCATGACCAAAAACTGGTGCATTTACTAAAAATCCTTTTTTGTATTTATCAATAGTCATCTCTCCGTTTGTAGCCGGAGTGATCGGATCAAATGCTCCGGAAAATACCAGAACTGGTGCTGTTAATGTTGACCTATTTGATAAATTAGTCAATTGATTTGATGCTTTATCAATTCCTAAATTCCATTTATCACATACTAAAAAATCCGATTTATAAAATGACAATCCTCCTTTTAATCGTTTGTAAGCAATCGCATTCTCCTCAAACGCAGCAATCGAGTTATTAGGAATAGCCTCATTGCAGCTTACGCAATAATATGCGCCATAATCTAATCCTAAAGCCCCGGAAAAAGCCGCTACCAGTGAGCTCAAAGTCCTTTTGTTTTCTTTATTAAATTCTGTAATTAATAAGGGCAATACTTCTATTAATCTTTTATGATATAGAGATTGTTGAATAGAAATTTTAAAATCTTCTGTGTTATAGGTGAACTTTCCGGCAGGAATTATTTTCTTGTCAACTGTAACTGTAATCGGTTTTTTATCTAATTTTTCAATGGTTTCAAAATAGACATTTTCTAAATTTGGATATTGTTTATCACAATTAGGGTCATTTTTACATGCTTCGAAAACTTTCTTAAGACTATTCATGTAATTTTCAGTATTATGGTTATAATACTGGGAAATATCTGAAATTGGAGAATCCAGAATCAATGACTTAATATCCTGAGGAAAATCATCTGCATAAACCTGAGCTGTGTATGTTCCATAAGACACCCCATAAACATTCCATTGATCGTACTTTAGAGCCTTTTTTAAGGCATTTAAATCTTTAGCTATTGACTTACTATTATAAGCACTTATTTCAATATCTCTGTTTATTAAATCCTGTTTACAGGCTATTGCAGCAATAGTTTTTTGCTGTTCATCTTGTGCTTTATTTTGATTTTTTGCCAGTATCTCTAAAAATTTTTTCCCTAAGTCAGGACAAAATTTTGGCAAAGAATTACCGGTTCCCCTCATATCAACTAAAACAATATCACTTTTCTCCCGTAATGGATGATTAAGCCAATCCCATATCCCTCCTATTGCACCTGCACCCGGGCCACCTTCTATAAATACGACTGGGTTTAAATCTTTACTTTTTGAGGCACTTTTTAAAATTGTAACCGCAATTTTAATCTTTTTGCCGGCCGGTTTATCCCAGTTTTCAGGAACAGTTAAATACCTCCATTCTATATTATCTTGGTTAATACTCTTCTCATTGGGAAAGAAAGTAGCGGTTTTTTCAATTTTAAAAGCAGTCGTTTGAGAAAACAAACAGGTTGGAAGCAGACATAATAATAAAAACTGCCTTATTAAATTTTTCATTTTATTCTTAGTTAGATTATTGGATTTATATTATACTCTTTTTAATGAGATTTCGTTAATCTCCGTTTTTAGTGAGACAAAACACTTGTACTTTTCATCTATTTTTATTTCTTTTAAATAGAAATTTTCTTCATTTATTCTGGTAGTATTCTCTAAAATTTCAAATGAACTTAAAGGGATTGCTAATCCATCTCCGTGCGCTTTTATAACAGCTTCTTTTTTAGTCCAATAATCATAGAAAGTATCTTTTTTATTCCTTGACAAAACAATTTTATTCCATTCAAATTCAGTCAGCTGAGATTTAAAATCTTCTATTTCTATATCGTTTATAATCTCAATATCAATTCCTATTTCATTTTCATCGTTTAATGCGCAAACCACAATATTTCCTGAATGTGAGATATTAAACCGGATTAAGTCATTATCAAAATAAGGCTTATTATATTTTGTATGTTTTATCTCTTTATCGTAAGGATTATGCTTGTAAATTTCTTCGGTTGCATTAAACAATAATATTCTCCCTAATAGCGACAACTGTGCATCTTGCCATCTTCTGTATCTTTTTATTTTCTCCTGATAATCGACCGGAAATTTTGGTAAATCATATTTTAACATATTTTCATGATTTTCTTTGGAGAGATAAGAATAATAAATGTAAATCAAGACTTATAAATGTGTTTTAAAAATTAAACTCAAAATCCAATGATGTATTCTTTTCAAACTCCAATTTATCATCAATTAAATCTATTTTCAACAATGGATTTTTTACTATTTCGTTTAAAATTTTATTAAATCTTAAAACCATAATACTCACCGTATCTTCCGCGAATAAATCATTATTATAATCTATAACCCCCTTTAATTTACCTTCATTTTCAAACAAATTAAATACAATTGGCATCCTGCTATGCAAATTGTCAACAGGGTAAGATGTCAATTTTAAGTCTTGTAATTCATCAATACTTTCGAAGGAAAACTCGGGATTCTGGTATACCAACATGACATCGAAAACAGTTTGAGACAGCTTCTCAAAAGGTACCGTTTGAAATTCATTGATCTCTAACAAATTGATTTGAGTTCGATTTAATATATCAACAAAACTATGCTCTGATCTTATCTGTGTTCTCAAAACAAGTGTATTTACAAACATCCCGATTTGATTATTCAACTCCGGAATACTTCTTCCAGAATTTACAGTTCCTATGCAAATATCATTGTGATTTGAAAACTTGTAAATTAAAACATTTAGCGATGCTGCTATAACGGTATAAAAAGTAACCTGTTTCTCAATACTTAATTTTTTCAAAGATGAAGTAGTATCTGATCCTATTTCAAACAAATACTTACCTCCTCTCTGTTTGTTGTGCTTGCTATCAAAATCCTTTTCAAATGAATCTTTAGGCTCATAATTTTGAAGATAATTTTTCCAAAACAATTCGTTTTTAATAGAATTTTCTTTCCATGAGTTATTAAACCATTCTGAGTAATCTTTATACTGTAATTTTAACTTGTTTTCTTTTTCCTCATTTAGAGGAGTAAGTCCGTTGTAATTCTTAATCAATGATTTGATGAAAATTTCTAATGACAAACCGTCCATTAAAATATGATGTGTGCAAAAAAGCAGTATAAACTGATTTGTCTTTACCTGAATAAGCTGGACTCTTATTAATAAGTCAGTTTCTAAATCAAACGCAGTATTATTCAATTGTTTTATCACTTCTCCAACTTCCTCTTCTCCCAATTCATAAACAGAAACTGAGAATTTTACATTTTCAGAAGGATTAATTTTTTGATAAGGAACTCCATCTATTTCAATAAAATTGGTTCTTAATATTTCATGCTCATTAATTATTTTATTTACTGCATTTGAAATTTTATCTCTATCAATAATCCCTTCGACACTGTAAGCGGCAAACATATTATAGGCTATAGAAATATTCTTTTGCTGCGATGCTAACCAGATATTGTACTGGGGTGGAGTCAGGTCGTAAAAAAGTTTAGATTCGGATAATGGTATTTCAATTGATTGGCCCGGAAGAAGTTTTTCTAAATGACTGGCCAGTAATTCAATTGTAGGATAGTCAAAAATAGTTTTTAGAGAGATATCTAAAGAAAGCTCTTTGACCACCAATCCAATCAATTTAACTGCATTTAATGAATGCCCTCCAAGAGCAAAAAAATTATCATTTACACCTATCGGTTCTTTACTATTTAATACTTCGTTCCAATATCCAGAGAGTTTTTTTTCTAAATCTGAGATTGGAGCTCTAAAATCATCATAACTTATATTTTGTTGGATGGTTCTTTGTGATAAAGCCTTTCTATCTATTTTTTGGTTTGGGGTAAGAGGAAATTCCTCCAAAGGAATTATAACATTTGGAATCATATAATACGGAAGATTCGTTCTTAATGCCGCACTAATTTTTTCTCTATCAATCTTCTCTTCTCTTTCTAAAATATAAGCCACTAAGAAAGCTTCCTGTTGATCTCCTTTTCGGGCAATAACAACTGAATTTTGAATTCCTTCTATCTGATTTAATTGTGACTCTATATCCCCAAGTTCTATTCTATACCCTCTAATCTTAACCTGATTATCATTTCTTCCTAAAAACTCTATTTCCCCATCATCATTCCATTTTCCAACGTCACCTGTTTCATAAAGTAAGCCAGACGCATCAAATGGATTTTTAATGAACTTTTCCTTTGTTAATGCCTTATTTTTATAATATCCTTTTGCTAATCCATTACCTGATATGTAAATTGCTCCGGACGTTCCTATTGGCTTGGGATTTAAAGAATCATCCAAAATATAAAACTGTGTATTGTTTATTGGTTTTCCAATAATAGACGCATCTTTGAAATGTTCGATTTTTTTTACACTAGACCAAATGGTTGTTTCTGTTGGTCCATACATGTTCCATACTTCTAAACTATGGTTAATTAATTTTTCAGCCAATGCTTCACTTAATAAATCACCTCCACACATTACTTTTAATTGTTTACTTCCCTGCCAATCAGCATTGAATAACATTTGATAAAAGCTTGGTGTAGCCTGAATTATAGTCGGTTGCATTTCTTCTAATTTTTGAACAATCAACCTCGGATCAGATAAAACACTCTGATTTGCCACATATAAAGTAGCGCCCGATATTAATGGTACAAAAAACTCTAATATTGAAATATCAAAAGAATAAGTTGTCACTGAAAAAAATAGGTCATCTCGTTTAATGCCCGGAGTTTCTTGGATACTAGTCAAAAAATTAGTCAATGAGCTGTGTCTAATTTCTACACCTTTTGGGTTCCCTGTTGAACCTGATGTATAAATTATATAGGCTGTATCTTTAGGCGACACTACTTTTCCTAAGTTCTCTTTAAATATATCTATTCCATCTAAAATATCCTCCAGCGACACTACTCGAACATCATTAGTTGTCGTTAGGGAGTAATTTTTTTCATTTATGAGCAATTTGCTTTGACTATTATCAATAATATAATTCAGTCTTTCTTCCGGGAATGCCGGATCTAATGGAATATAGGATCTTCCGGACTTTAATATTCCTAATAAAACAACTATCAGATTAGCCGATCGATCTAATAAAACGGCAATAGGGGATTTATCATTTTTCCCATAAGTAGTTCTTAAATATTCTGCTATTTGGTTCGATAACTTATTAAGTTCAGAATAGGAATATGATCTTGAATCATCCTTTACAGCATCTTTTCCCGGCGAATTTTCAACTTGTTCCTGAAATAAATCGATTAGTGTTGTATCTTTTTTACCGTTCTTTTTTGTGTTATTAAATGCTACCAGAATCTGGTGTGCTTCTTCTTTTGATAAATAGGTAAGCTCTTTTATTTTTTTATCCGGATGGACTACTATTTCTTTAAGAAGGTTTTCGAAATGATCAACTACTTGTGCAATTCTTACCTCATTAAAATAGTTTAGATTGTAATCAAAGTCAATCTTTACATCTTCTGATTCATCAAATTCCCTAATATAAATAGCCAGAGCTACCCGTTCTGATTCATGAGTTAAAGGTATTACACGGGTTTGCGTATTCTTAAAATCGTTAGAATAATTTTGTTTTTCATAAGAAAGCGTGATATTAAATATTTTTTCTTTTTCCCTGAAAGCCTGAAGTTCCTGAATGAGTTTGCCTAAAGGAAATCTTTGATGACGGTAATCCTGTCTCAATTGATTTTTTATCTGGCCAACTAAATCTTTAAAAGTGGCATCAAAATCTAAAGAAATTCTCAAAGGTGATACTCCCATAAAAAGACCCACTGTTTTTTTATAGCTAGATTTGCTCCTGTTTAAAACTGGCAAGCCTATTGCGAAATCATTATTTTGATGTTTCCTCCCGAAATAAGTATACAAAACAGCTAAAATCAAATGGAAAGAAGTGCATTTATATCCGGAAGCCAACTTATTTAGATGATTGTATAATTCCCTTTTAATAACCAGCTCTTTTCGACTGCTTTTGTTGATTTGTAAGGAACTATTTTTTGTGTCTGATAAAAATTCTTTTTCTAAGAAAACTTCCGGTAAAGATTTAAACCTGTGTAACCAGTACTTTTTATTTTCTAAAAAAAATGGAGAGTTCTGATATGCATTGTCATCATCAATAAAATCCTTGTAACTAAAAGGATAAATGGTTCTAACTTCACCAAATTCATGAATTTCATTATAATTCTGAACTAACCTCTGAAACATTAATGAGGTCCCCCAACCATCCGTTATGATGTGATGGTATACCGAAAACAAATAATGAAAATTTTCGCTCACTTTTACCAAAGTAAAAACGTGCAAAAGGTCTTCATCAAATAAATCAAAAGGTTTCATAAATTCCTTTTGCATATACCTATTAGATTCTTCTATAGCATTGTCATAATCAGAAAAATCAACAAATCCCAATTCGGATTGATGCTCCTCTAATACTCTGATTGCGATATCCTCCTGATCTTTTACAAGAATGCTTCTATAGGTATCATGCTGATCGATAAGTTTTATATATGCTTTTCTAAAAGCTTCGATATTTAATATCCCTTTGATTTCAATTTTAGCCCCAATATTATAGATGGGATCTTTAGGGAACAATAATTGTTCGAAATAAACATCTTGTTGGGGAAGAGTAAGTTTCATAAAAAAAATTATGTGTTAACGTTATTTGCTCCAGAACTAATAGCTTACGAAATTTGATTTTTTTGCTACTTTGCTTTTCAACTCACAATTTCATTGTGCCATAAGCTTTCTGTGTGCAAAATATCACCTGTTACTTTAAAATCCTTAACGATTTCTCCATAATCAAATTTCAGGATTCTATCCGCATGTTTAAAATAAGTATCGTCATGAGTTACCGCAATGATCGTTTTACCTTCTTGTTTTAACTTTGGCAGTAAATTTTCATAAAAGTATTTTCTAAAATGAGGATCCTGATCTGCTGCCCATTCATCTAAAACCAGAATTGGTTTGTCTTCCAGAAGAGCAAAAATCAATGACATTCTTTTGCTCTGGCCTTTTGAAAAAGGTCGTCTTGCAGAATCTTCCTTATCATCCAGAATCACCTTATCTAATTCCATTATTTTCAAAAGTTCCTGATACTCTTTGTTTTGCTCTAATGAATAATTGTCATAATTCTGTGAAAATATATGATTGTCTGTGAAAACTGCCGAAATCAAGTTTTGAGTATCTGTATTTCCTTTGATGTATTGCTGCTTATTTAAGATTACCTCTCCTTCTGAAGGTTGATACAAACCTGTCAAGATGTTGATAAAAGTACTTTTACCACTTCCATTTCCTCCAATTATAAATATCATTTCTCCTTTTTCGATAGAAAGATTTATTGGACCTAAAGCAAAAGTTTTTTCAGCGGTGTCATTTTCGTAAGCAAAACTAATATCACTAAAGACCAAAGAGTCAAATACTTTAGGTGTCATATTATGAACTTCGGTGGTTGCTTCAACCGTATCAAAATCCTTCAAAAAATTCTTGATTCTGGTATTTGCGACCATTAACCTCGTGTAAATATTTTGCATATTGATTAAGTTGTTAATTGGTCCCGAAATGAACAATAAAACAACTACATAGGAGATCACGTCTTCTCTTTTAAGTAACCCTACCTCAGGCAACAAAAATAGAATTACTCCTATAACTAAGTACAATCCATATTGGCTTATCAAATTGATCGATAAAAACACATAATTTATCTTAAAATCCAATTCTTTTGCATTCTCTCTGTTCGGAGCTAAGTGATTCCCCATTAAATTGTCTCTTCTTTGGGTACTTAGCTTAAACCCTTTAAATCCTTTGATTACATCATCTACATATTTATAGTAATATTCATTATACTTTCTAAGGTTTCCAACTTTTTGGGACATTGTATTGATTACAAAAAAATAGATCACAGCTATTGTAACCATTAAAGCAATAACCACCAAAGCCGATGAAACTGATAACGTAAATAAATACATCATACAAAGAATTAACATCAATAGGGAATTAATAGAATGCGTTACTACTTCGGGAAAAGTGGAAAATATCCTTAAATCCTCGATCGCTGTATAAAACCTTTGCGCACCCAATTTTTCGAGAGTAATCAATGAAGTTTTTAATATTTTATCAAATATTTTCTTTTCATTTTCATATAGTACTTCAAAAGAACGTTTATTGATCTTTTTTTGAAAAATAATGTTCAATAAATAAGTATAAACTACTACCGATATGAAAACTATCCCTATGTAGTCTGTTAAGAAACCTTCTTTACCAGAAATCACGTTGTTAATGATGTACACGATTCCAAAACTTAGGATGGTGTTTGGTATAGAATATAAAATAAGATAAATGATATCTTTAATTGAAATTTTAAGCATGGATTATTTTTAAATTAGATTAATTGTAAACCAGATTTTTAGCCAAACTATTAAAATAGTTCACAAAAAAATCTTCATGATTGTATATAAAAAAGTGATTCCCTTTTAGCGATTTTACGACAACTTCTTCCGTGCTCTCGTTTTCCCATTCCTTTACTTCATTTTCAGAAATTTCTTCTTCGGTGCCATAGAATACATCAATAGGCAGATTAAGTTTCTTCTTTTTCACGTAATTATAACTTTCGAAAATTTTGAAATCAGCTCTTAAAATAGGTCTGTAAAAATTTATTAGCTCATGATGATCATGCAATTCATTTGGAATTCCGCCTATTTTTATTACTTCTTCCCAAAATAACTGATCCGGCAAATGAGACAATGTTTTATCCCTCTCAATAGATGGAGCCTTCCTACCACTAACTACTAACTTTAAAGGCTGTCGTACTCCAGACTCTTCTATCTTCTGACAAACTAAATATCCTACTAAAGCTCCCAAACTATGGCCATAAATAATATAAGGCTCCTCTCCTATTTCGTTTATTATTTTTATAAAGATATCGTTCACTACGGCATCAATGTCCTCCAAAAAAGATTCGCTATTTCTTGCTCCTCTTCCCGGATATTCAAGATTTATAACTTGCATATCGAAGACTTTTCTTTTTAAAAAAGAAAGAGAATATTTATTCCCACCTGCAAAGGGCAATGTGATTAATTTCATGTGATTCTTTTTTTATGTCTAACAAATGTCTTCGGTTAGAAAGTGGAATAATGGCTTGCTAAAATTTTTATTCCTACGATTCCAAAACACGCTTTTATTATAGAGATTATTTATAAGGTGTTTTTCCTTTTCAGTTTCTAAACTGCACAGTCCTATTTCTTTTCTCTCATAATTGTAATCTGAAATATTCTCAATATTTTGATCCTGAAACAAAAATGTGCCATATTTATAGGTATCAAAATCATCATTTTTCAGTTTCTTTTTCGTCAGCCTTTTATACGTTATAACATCTCTAAGAAAAGCCAAAGCTCTGGCCGATATATGTCCTTTATTTACTTCTTCTAACAGGACAGGCATTATATCTTTAATACTTTCATAATCGTGAGCTAAGAGTATAATTGCCATGTGAGAAGAAATATAATCCTTAAAATCTCCTTTTTTATAATCCTCGAGACTATCCGTACCCACTATTTTATAGGACGGAAAACCAACATTTTGTATTAGCTCTTTAACCTCAGCTCCTGCTATTACTGAATATTCATTCCATTCGAGTAATATTTTTTCTTTTGAAAAATAATTATACAGCTTATAATAACTTATTAAATATTCACGGTCTTTTTTATGTAGTTTTTGGAGTGCTTCTTTTACTTCTGTTGAAATATTTTTTTTGTACTCCTGATTACTTTTAATATAGATTTCCTTAAATTCCTTTATTCCTATATCGTTTATTATTTTTTTAATGTGAAGGTTTTTCTTCAACATTTTGAAATCGCACCCACTTTCGATAGCTTTTATTAAAAATACTTTTGCTCGTTCCTTTTCATTTAGGTAAGCGGCAATTTGGGCTGCCAAATAAGCATCTCTTGGAAAAATAAACTGATATTGAGAAATCAGATTACTAAAAAGATTTAGCGCCTCAGTATATTTTTTTAATATCACATACTCTTCAATCAGTGACAACTCTTTATGATATTCTAAATAGTTATTGCTTTTATTCATCCTGTTTATATTTTAATTATTTTCGAAATGATCTCGTGGATTATATTTCTGTTGTCAAGGAAAGACTCCTCTTGCAACATCGAATAATGGTCACCTTTACCCTGAACCAAGTGTATTTTACCCACAAAATTTTCCCAATTATACTTCGCCATTGGTTCATCACTTTTTATAAGATATATTTCTGAAAAAATCTTATGCTTGTATTCGATAGCATACATGTACTTTAAGTAATGAAATAATTTTTCCTTTGCCTTTTGCAAGATGTTGTCGTTTTGATACAATTTTTGCAGGCCTAAATCATATTTGATGTATTCATCCACATCCGAAACGCTTTCGATTTCAGGATCATCTTCATGTGCCGCATAAGAATCTAACATAATTATAGATGACACTTTACGATCTAGTTTTTCATGCAAGTAATTTGCTACTTCGTATGATAAATTTCCACCGGCAGACCATCCGAATAAAACGATGTCACCATCATGCTGCAATTTGTTAATTTGATTCGCATAATAACCAACAATATTTTCAATACCGTCAAGGAAGTTAAATGCGATTACTTTAACATCCACGATATCATGAAACAAGTTCTTATAGGCAGTTCCATATCCTAAAATTGGAGGAAAGGCAAATACAGTTTTTGGTGCAGATAACATCCCGTATTCATAAAAGTCTTTTTTGAAATCATATCCATTTATAATATAGGATGACAATTCTTTAATTGTTTCCACATGGAATAAGATATTTAAAGGATAGTCCGTATTAAACTCTCTGTTGACAATTGCAACCGCTTTTACTGCCAATATACTTTGCCCCCCAAGTTCGAAAAAATTATCTGTAACACTTATATGACTAACATTCAAAACCTCTTGCCAGATGCTAACCAGTTTTTCTTCTGTTTTGTTTTCAGGAGCGACATATTCTTTTCGAATGATATCTTCTTCCCCAACATTAGGCAAAGCTTTTCTATCGATTTTTCCGTTAGGAGTTAAGGGTAAGTTTTCCAATTCTACATAAAAACCCGGAACCATGTAATCTGGTAGTTTTTCTTGTAGAAATTTCCTCACTTCTGATTTATCTATCTCCGCCGAGGAAACCAGGTAAGCAACCAGTACTTTCTCGCCTTTATTCTCTTTAGCCTCTACAACTACTTCTTTTAGACTGTCAGAATACCCTAATATTGTATTCTCTATTTCTCCTAATTCTATTCTAAACCCTCTTATCTTAACTTGATGATCTTTCCTCCCCTGAAACTCAACATTCCCGTCTGAGAGCCATTTTCCTAAATCTCCTGTATCATACATGCGACTTTCTTTACGGAATGGATTGGCTATAAATTTCTCTTTTGTAAGTTCCGGTTTGTTTAGGTACCCTCTGGCAACTCCGGCTCCTGACACATACAATTTACCCGACACTCCAAGAGGTACCGGTCGTAAATCGTCATCTAATATATAGAGCTGACTATTGGATATAGGCTTACCGATTGGGATGGAGCTGTATTCTTTATTAAGAACAACATAATTTGTACTATAAGTGGTGTCTTCCGATGGACCGTATAAATTTCTCACTTCTATCGGAAAAGATTGAAGCTTCTTAACAATATCAACTGGTAAAATCTCTCCGGCCATATTGATATAAGATACATTATCCAGACAAACAGCTTCTTCAAGCAACTTTCTCACGACAGACGGAACCGTATTTAATAGTATTTTAGTGTCGCCTTCTATATGGTTTTTTATGAAAAGTGCATTGTTCAACACTCGCACTTTTTTGCCTATAGAAAAGGCATAAAACATCTCATAAACAGACAAATCGAAACAATGAGAGGTAACCGCATACATGATATCAAATTTAGACGAGTCAAATTCCGATTTTGCCCAATTGATTAGTTCAACTGCATTGGTGTGTTCGATCATTACTCCTTTTGGTTCACCAGTAGTTCCGGATGTATAGATTATGTATGCCAAATCATTAGGAGTATTGATTTTCTCTACATTATCTTTTGAATATTTCTCACAAGATTTATTAAATTTAAAGAACTCTTTCTCATCAATAACAATTTTACTATTACTGTCTTTCTCGATATAAGCTATACGCTGATCCGGGTAATTAATATCAATTGGAACGTAAGCTGCACCCGATTTCAATATTCCTAAAATAGTAATTATAATTTTTTCGCTCCTTTCGAGCTTAACCCCAACTAAATCATCTGTCTGAATAGCATAATTCTCTCTTAGATAACAAGCGAGCTGATTAGACTTTTCATTTAATTCTTTATATGTGATTTGCAAATCGTCGAAGACAACTGCTATATTTTCAGGAGTTTGCTTTGCCTGATCTTCGAATAAATCGATTAATGTCTTTTCCTCTGGATAGATTACAACCGTATCATTAAACTCCAATAGTAATTTTTTCTGATGTTTATCATTTACAATAGAGTGTTTTGAAACATTCTGCTCCGGAGACTCTAAAATCTGCGCCATGAAGTGTAAAAAATTATCCAACAATGAGTCAATAAATTCAGAATCAAAAACATCAATATTATACTGCAATTCCAATTCTATTGTATCTACTCCTTCAAAAAAGGTAAATGTTAGATTAAATCTTGTAAAGATGTCTTCTTGCTCATTATCCATTTCTATTTTAAATGGCACGTCACCATCGTTAATCAGTCCGGCTCTATTATTTTGATTTTGTAAAATAACCATTACATCAAATAAAGAAGTTCCCTTCTCCATTTGCAAATCTTCTAATAGCATATCAAATGGATAAACCTGATGTTCAAGAGCTTTTGTAACAGATTCCATTTCTTCGATGATACATCTCTCAAAACTTTTTTCGTCCGATACTTTTGCGTAAAAGGGTATTGTGTTAACAAATAATCCAATTATAGATTCAAAATCCTTTTTTACCCTTCCTGAAACAGGAGTTCCTATAACACAATTATCCTGAGTTAAACGATACAAATAGACTCTTACAGAAGCGAGTAGTACGGCAAATAGAGTTGCACGATTTTTTTGGGCTATTTTATTAAGTTTTGAACTAATATCTGAATTTATAACATAACTCAATTTGCGTCCATTAAATGTCGACACATTTGAATTTCCTAAATTCAATCTGGTATTAATATTTTCCAGTTTTGCCTTCAAATAGGATCTGTATGAATCTATTTTTTCCGGAATAAGATTTTGTTTAACCCAGGTTATATAGTCTAAGTAACTCTCCTTTTTCTCCGTATACTTGTAGGTATTGTTTACTAGTTGTTTATAAATCGCCACAAAATCAGACATAAATATACCTGCAGACCAACCATCAAAAATAATATGGTGAAATGAAAATATTACCTGATTTTTATGTTCATTAATTTGAATGATATGAGCACGAAACAGTGGTCCGCTCTCTAAATTAAATAAGGTGTTGTATATTTCCTGAACTTTAGATTCTATTGATTTTAATTCACTAATATGTTCGAATTCTAAAGTTTGTTCGAAATTAAACTTTTCGAAGGGGATTATTTTTTGAGAAATAGCCCCGTTTTCATCAATTGAAAAAACCGCACGCAAGCTATGATGATCTTTCACAATAATTTTGAGGACTTCTTTAAATATCTCCATATTTATATCGCCCTCTATAGTGAAATTCATGATAATATTATAGGCCAGCGACAAGGAACGTGTTTGAGATTCGACCCACATTCTTTTTTGTGAATTTGAAAGCTCAAAAGAGTGCAGCTCCTTTATATCATTCTGTTCTACTATTACAGATGGCTTTTCTACCTTGTTTTTTTCATTTTTAACGAGTTCAATAATATCATTGATCTCATAGCAATTAAACAATTCGTCAAATTCAATGTTTATTTGGAACAATTCATTAATTCGATTAATAAATTGAATGCCTACTATTGAGTTCCCTCCCAATTCAAAAAAATCATCGGTAAGCTGAAACGTTTTATTCTGTAGCACTTCCCGCAAAATACTGACAACTGCTTCTTCTTCATTAATTGCTTTTGGAGAAGACACTTTTTCTAATACCGTTCTTTTTAGTTCCTTATTTTCAAATATTAAAGGATTCTTAATGCTATTCCAACAAGAATTTTTTTCAAAAGGATAAGTTGGGACTCCTTTTCTATTATATTTCCTGGAAGGGTAAAAACTCTTCCAGTTAAATTTAATTCCATTATTATAAAATGTACTCCATAAAGCTCCCCAACCATTAGAAATATCTTTTAATAGATCTACGGTAAAAACATTGCTATCATTTAATGTTTGGTTAATTTGCTCAATCGCTACTTCATTATTGCCAACAATTACTAATACTGTATTTTCTTCTTCAAGTCTTTTGGCTAGTACTTTTAGTTTTTCAAGGTCAAAATCAGGTGTTTGACTAAAGCTGATATCATTAGGTAAGGATATACTTTTACCTTCTATAATTTCTTTAGAAACCTTGGCCAGGGCTCCGTTACAAATTATGTTATTGATTGAAAAACCTTTACTCGTCAGACAATGATATAAAGACACCTGTGTTGCTACTGTTTGAGCACTAAGTGAATTAAGACCTATTGTGTCTAATTTATTTTTCTCTGCAGCATAATATTTATCAAAATGATTATCCTTTAGGAGACCCTTCAAATCTTTTATTTCATCTGAAAGAAATAGAAACGCAATTTTATTGTGCTTTCGGGGTTCAAGATTATCAATGTTTTGTTTTTCCCTTAAGAGAGATTCCTTTAATGCTGCAACTGATTTACCATGAACCGCCACTCCGTATTTGTAATCCAAACGACCATCATTTAAGGTAAAAGCGATATCATTTATTTCCGAATTGTCTGTCTCTGACAAAAAATTAGATATATTCTCTAAGTATGTCCCTAATACATTTTTGTTTTTCGCCGAAATTTTAAACCAGACCTCAGCTTCCTGATCAACAGAATTGCCATTTTGTTGCGGCACATACTCTTCTAGTATTACATGCGAATTCGTACCGCTTAGACCAAAAGAGCTAACCCCTGCTCTTCGTACGGTATTAGACAACCAGGCATTTCCTTCTTTATGTACTATTATATTGGGATCCTGCTCAATAAATTTATTCAACGAATTAAAATTGGCCAACGGAAAAAATTCTTTTTCTTTTAAGGTTAAGGATGCTTTAATAAGCCCTACCAGTCCAGAAAGGTTATCAAGGTGTCCAATATTTGGTTTTAGCGTTCCCAGTCTTACGCTATATTCCTCTTTTTTGCTGGAAAAAGCATCTTTAATCGCTCTATATTCAATAGGGTCGCCTAATTTAGTTCCGGTTCCATGTGTCTCGATATACCCGATAGAAGAAATTGGCACATTTCCATTCTCGCAAGCACTTAATAATAAAGAGGTTTGAGCAGTTGGGCTTGGTGCCGTGATACCGTTTGATGTATTTCCATCATGATTAATGGCAGATCCTTTTATAACTGTCAAAATGTTATCCTTATCTTCAATTGCCTTATCCAATCGTTTCAAAATAATAACAGCCACACCCTCTCCTCCTGATGTTCCTGATGCGCCATCATCAAAGGCCCTACATTGTCCATCAGCAGTCATTATCGCATCATTTTTCAATTCATGTGGCTCGTTGAACTGATAAAGTATTCTTGTTCCTCCAACAACGGCAATATCTAATTCATTGTTTTTTAATTTTTGAACCGCTTCATGTGTAGCTACTAATGATGAAGAACAGGCGGTATCAATATTCATAACCGAACCACTAATATTTAAAGAATAAGCAATTCTTCCTGAACCCATTGCTGATAATCCCCCAATAAAGTCAAGTTCTGAATTTGGAGATTGATAGAGTATATTATATCCTCCCGATTGTGCGGTAGTAAATAATCCTGCTTTCCTATCAGACAAATAATCAAGATTATAACCACTGTTTTCTAAGGCCTCACAAACTGACTCTAAAAGCATTCTATGCGCCGGATCCATTGCATCGGCTTCTGCTTTAGACAAATTAAAGAACGAATGATCAAAAAAATCATTTCTATCTATATATCCATAAGGGTAATACAGTTCTTTTTTGTCAATTCTTGAATTTATAATTCTCTCATCGGAAGGTTGCCCGATACATACTTGTTCCGATTTTAAAACTCTACGAAAGTCTTCAATATTATTTACTTGAGAACATTTTATACTTACCCCAATTATTGCAATATCCATAGTATTTTTAGATTTCAAAAAATTCAATATTCTTATTATTATTCACTTCCGATGAAGATGTATCATCTAAATTTCTATCGATAAAAGAAGAGATTTCTTCTATAGAATTAAATTCAAAGAGATCTGAGATTAGTACTTTATTAGGCCATAGGGAATCTATTGCGCTATGCAATTGAATCAGCTGTAATGAAGAGCCTCCTAAATCAAAGAAATTCTCAGTGGCTGGCAATTCTTCATAATTTAAAATTTCACAAAAAAGGGAATGTATCTGATCAATTATTTTTCCTTGCAAATTGTGTTCAGATTTTTCTTTAGACCCTTTTATGGTTTGCAAATCGGGGAAATTGGATTTATCAATTTTACCATTGGAATTCAACTCAATTTTATCCACCTGAACAAAGAAATCAGGAATCATATAATGTGGTAAATGCTTTTTGAGATGTTTTTTTAGTTCTTCAGGGTCTATTGTCTGATTCGCTTTAAAATAGGCTAACAGGTATGTTTTATTCTCTTCATCAACAGAAGTAACATTAACAAATTCAACAGACTGATGTTCTAATAAAATGTTTTCAATTTCATTTAATTCGATTCTGAATCCGTTTATTTTTATCTGGCTATCAATTCTTCCAATATATTCTAATTCTCCGGTAGACAGCCAACGCGCCAGATCTCCACTTCTATACAATGTTCCTAAGTCGTAATAATTTTTTTCCAGAAAACGATCCTCGGTTAGCTCTTTCTTGTTAAAATAACCTTTTGACAATTGATTTCCAGCAATAAAAATTTCACCAATTACACCTTCAGGCACTATTTTCCCTTTTTCGTCCAGAATATAAAATTTCAGTCCCTGAATAGGTTTTCCAATATTGCTAATATTTCCTTTCTCAAAAATGTCTTCGACAAGTATTTCTTTAAATGTCCCATGTACGGTTATTTCTGTAATTCCATACATGTTTATCAATTTACAGGAAGCATGCGATTTATGCCAATTCTTAAAGATGCCCGGAAATAAAATATCCCCGCCAAAAATCACATATCTTAAACTATCAAATTGCTCGTTCTTTTTAACCCTTAGATTATCAAATTCAACAAATACTTTAGGAGTAAAATTCAAAACTGTAACCCCCTGCTCCTTAATCAGTTTAAAATATTCTGTAAAATCTAATATTTTGGCTCTATCAATAAGTATAAGCTTTGCACCAAAAAATAATGGCCCGAATATTTCCCAAATTGAGAAGTCAAAAGAATAATTGTGGTAAAGCGTCCATACATCATTTTCAGAAAAATCGTAATGTGAATCTTTGCAATTTAGCATCAACTCCATTAGATTACTATGTGTTATCATCACTCCTTTAGGTTTCCCTGTCGAACCTGACGTATAAATAATATAAGCCAATTGCTCTTGAGAAATCTTTACCTCTACTTTATCTGATGATATATTGTCTATATTTTTTACGAAATCGGCCAGCCAAAAATCGTCAATTACTAATTTTGCCTGAACATCCTCAATAATATATTCCCGACGCTGTGCCGGCAGCTTCTTATCTAATGGTACGTATACTAAACCTGCCTTTAATATCCCTATCATGGTCGCTATCAACAAAGGAGACACATCACAGGAAACGACTACATTCTCTTCCGGTTTTAACTCTTCATTTGCAATGATATAGTTAGCCAGCTTAGTAGAAATGGTGTCCAGCTCTTCGTAGGAGTAATTTTGATTTTCAAATGTTACAGCTACATTGTCTTTGTGATTCTTGCAAATTGAAGATAAATACTCCACTATATTTTCGTCAACAGTTACTTTTTCTTCTGCCCCCGAAAGCTGTTGAATCTGTTTTATTATATCATTATTTGATACCAAAGAAATATTATCAATATCAATATTTTTGTCACTAAGACATTGTTGTAATATGTTAATGAGAAAATCGTGGTATTTAATTATGGTTTCAGGAGCAAACAAATCTGTATTGTACTCCATTTCATAAGACAATTCGTTTTCTAAATCCATAAATCTAAAAATCAGGTCAAACTGAGCGCTTGAATAATCGTCAATTTTGAAATGATTTAATTTTATGTCGTTGTTGCTTATATTTTCTAATTCTCCTAAAACATTCAGATCTACGTAATTTTGAACTGTAAATACGATATCAAATAAAGGAGAACGACTATAATCTTTTTGAAGATTTAATTTTTCAACGAGTAATTCAAAAGGATAGATTTGATTTTTATATGCCAGCTTTAAATTATTTGAAACTTCTTTTATCAAAGACTTAAAGGACACATCCTTATTAAATTTAGACCTCAACGCGATCGTATTAAGATAAAGACCAATTTGATTTTCTAATTGTTTGCGACTTCTGTCCGAGATCGGAAATCCAATAGTTATATCTGATTCTCCCGATAATTTACATAAAAACAAATTTAAAATAGTTCCTACAAACATAGCTAAAGTGATCTCTTCCTCTTTCAAGAGTTGCTTTATCTGAACCGTTAAATCATGAGGTATTTGAAAAGTATCAATGTTCCCTTTAAATGTTTTTATATCCGGTCTTGGCTTTTGTAATTGTAGATTTAAAGCTTTTGGTAATTCCTTATATTGATCCAGCCAGAACGATTCGCTCTCTTTAAAACTTAGCAATTGTGATCTCTCAAATTGCCAAACAGCATAATCTTTATATTGGATTTTTAATTGTGGAAGCTGCGGTTCTTCACCTAAACATAATGCATTGTAGGTGTAAAATAATTCCTTCTTTAAAATTTCTACTGACCAGCCATCACAGATTAAATGATGCAATGTGATATTTAAGATGTGCTTGTTATTTTCAATTTTTATTATATTGGCACGAATTAAAGGTGTCTCGATTAAATCAAAGGGAGATTCCTCTAATTTCAATATGTACCTGTTTAGGTTTTCTTTAGACGAATTTTCTTTTATTTCATATTTGATAGAATATTCTAAGTCTTCAAAAGCATTTATCTTTTGCTTTAATTTACCTTCAACAAAAACAAATGTCGTTCTTAAAGACTCATGTCTCTCAACGATAGCATTGTATGCTTTTATTAAATTAAAACAATCTAATTCGCCATCAATAATAATAGATATTGGAACATTCAGACTAGTTGAATTGTTAGACATCTTAGCTTGTAACCAAAGACTCTTTTGAGCAAATGACACTTCGTAAAGTTCTTGTGGTTCTACAGTTTTAATCTGTTCCTGTTCTACTTGTATGTCACCGTCATTTTTCACCAATGATTGTACTAACAGTGCCATATCCTGCGGTGTACCATTTTCAAATAAATCATCGATGTTTAGGTTTAAGAAAAAACGTTCATTAACTCTATTGATCAATTGCGAACCATTTAAAGAATGACCTCCAAAATCAAAAAAATCATCCTGCTCTTGCATTTCAGTTTTTAGAATTTCACTCCACATTTTCTGCAACTGTTCCACTATTGGCAGATTATCGTAACTCTCTAAACTTACTCTTTTTTCAAATCCTATAAATTTGGGATCATACGGATTATCAGTAGTCCTTAACCAGCATCTTTTTTCATCAAAACAATAGGATGGTAATTCTATCTTAGAAAATTGCTCTCTGTAATAATAAGCTTTAGGGTCAACGTTAAAATTAAACTTAAACAATACTTTTAAGTTTTCATTCATTGGTAAGCTATAACCAATTACGTTGTAACATAATTTGTCATTAACTATCTTTTTGAAAATAGTACCTAATTTTCCATCGTAACCTACTGCTATTATTTTTAATCCGTTCGAATACTTGCTAATTAATTTTTCTGCGCGAGCTTTTAACTCTTCATTCCCATTTTCCGCTTCAAGAGAAACATGATCTACAGTTTGCAAAGCTTCTTCGAGAGATATCTCTTTTTTTAATACTTTTAATAAAACCTTTCCAACCCCAATTCCAATCATTTCATTAATAAGCACTCCCGATTTCACAAGAGACTGATAGCTGGAATATTGAACAAACAGAGATTGTTGGGCATTACTTAACAAATGGTTTTTGTAAACATCAACATCAGGCATACCTTCTAATACCTTATTATCTATTGAAATAGAGTCATCAAATAACAATATGCTTTCTTTAAGATCATCAGTACCACTACTTACAATCATTTCATTTGTTACATTTTCCAAAATCTCCAGTAGATGGTTTATGTTTTTGGCAATTGCTATGTATCTGAACTCATAAATTTCTCTATAATTATTTAATGTGTATGAAATATCATTTATACTATCTGTTGTATGTTTTAAATAATTTTGAAATGTTTGCAGGTAATTAATTAAACTCGTTTCACTTTTTGCGCTAAAACAGAAAATATATTCATCGCTGTCGTTCTTTAAAGAAGATGAATCTGCTTTTTCGTATGATTCTAAAATTAGGTGCGTATTAGTCCCCATTAAACCAAAAGAACTCACTCCTGCAATTTTTCTTGTTGCTTTTTTTGCGGCATCCCAGCTAATAGGTGTGGTTACTACCTCAACTTTTGCTTTTTCAAAATCGATATAAGAATTTAAAGGAAGCGCATTAATGGATGGGTATATAATATTGTTTTTAAAAGAAAGTAGTACTTTGATAACTCCAACGATTCCAGCGGCGCTATCTGTATGTCCAATATTAGATTTAACTGCAGAAATATATACTTTCTCATCATTTTCAAGAATAGGTCCAAAAACTTGAGATAATCCTTCAATTTCAATTGGGTCTCCTAATTTAGTACCTGTTCCGTGAGCCTCAATGAATGTAATGTCACTTGGTGTAAGTCCTGCCTTTTTCAATGCCTTATCGATCACATCCGCCTGAGCTTCAACGCTTGGAGCCATTATACTGGCAGATTGTCCACCATCTTGATTTAAAGCAAAACCTTTTATTAGTCCATAAATTATATCTCCGTCTGCTATAGCCTGTTCTGCCGATTTCAATAAAATACAAGTTACTGCTTCCCCGCCCATTGTTCCATCTGCCTTTTCTGAAAATGGATTACAACTTTCGCTTACAGCTTCAACTCCGAGAACTATTTTAGAGTCTTTCTGAGTAGGAACAACATTTATATTTACACCACATACTAATGCCAGATCTGTTTCTTCCAGCAATATGTCTTTACAGGCAAGAGTTATTGCAGTTAATGACGAAGAACAAGTTGTGTCTACATTTAATGCCACTCCTCTTAAATCAAAGAACCTGGAAATCCTGCTTGCAAGCATGGCACTGGTATTTCCGGCGATTAATGTAGGAGTAGATTCTTCCGCCAAGAGATAATAACTGGTATCTGTGTCTCCCACATATACGGATGTATTAGAACCTTTTAAATCTTTTGGTCTATAACCCGCATTTTCAAAGGTTTTATAGGCTTCTTGCAAGATCAATCTTTGATGAGGCGTCATTTCCTCTGCTTCCCCTAAAGAAATATTAAAAAAATTATAATCAAAAAGAGTGATTTCATCTAAGTAACCGCCTTTGTAGCAATTAATTTCATCTGAAATTGAAGTATTAAATAATCTTGCTTTTGATATCTCATTAATAGAACATTTCCCTTCTAACAAGTTCTTAGAAAATTCGCTAACTGATTCTGCCTCAGGAAAAACACCTGAAAATCCTATAATTGCTATATCTTTCATTTTGTTATTTTTCATAATTATTTTTAAAAATCAATTTCTATAATTTCCTCTTGTTTTATGGACTCAGGCTTGTATTGCGATATATATTGGGCTTGCAGACGAATTGAATTCATCGAGAATAAATGGGTAATACTAATGTCTTGCGATATATATTTTTTAAGGAGTTCGTAAAGTTTTGTCACTAATATTGAATTCCCTCCAACATCAAAGAAATTATCTGTAACACTTATTTTCTCAATGTTTAATACAGTCCTCCAAAGCTCCAATAATTGAGTTTCTAAGTCATTTCCAGGTAACACCAGAACATTCTTTATAAGATTGTCTTCTGAAACTTCAGGGAATTTTGTTTTGTCTATTTTTCCATTAGAGTTCAGAAAAAACTCTTTAATTTCAACAAAATAAGTCGGAGTCATATAGTCAGGTAAATAGCTGCTAATAGCTTCTTTTAGCTCATAGATATCAATTTTAGAATGAGCAGTGAAGTACACCACGAGAAATTTCTCTTCTTTAATTATTTTTACATCTACTACAGCCTGCTTTATTATTTTGGAAGCTTTTAAAATCGTTTTCTCTATTTCTCCTAGTTCTACCCGATATCCGCGTATCTTAATTTGGTTGTCTTTTCTACCTATAAACTCGATATTTCCATCAGGTAGCCATCTTCCCAAATCTCCCGTTTTATACATTTTTCCATTTGCATTATAAGGATCAGAAAAGAAAGTCTCTTCAGTTAAAGTATTTTTATTCAGGTAGCCTCTGGACAGAGAAAGGCCTCCTATATATAACTCTCCAATGACTCCAATAGCTTGCAGTTTTTTATTACTGTCAAGCATATAAACTTTGGTATTCTCTAAAGGCTTTCCAATAATATTTTTAGGGAAATTTTTAATATTTAAATAACTGGTTGCGTCTATGACAGTTTCCGTAGGACCGTAATGATTGTTTATGCTTGCATTTGGAAATATCTCTTTAATCTTTAAAAATATTTTCTCATCTAAAGACTCTCCTCCCAAACAAATAGTTGTTACACAATCAATTTTAGAGATTGAATCATTGCTTATTAATATGTTCTTAAAATAGGTAGGCGTTCCCTGTAAAATAGTTACCTGATTTGATTCTAAAAATTTCACTATTTCATCCGAGTTCAGAATAATTTCTGTCCTAGGCACTGCTATACATCCGCCAATCATTAATGGTAACAAAATTTCCAGTATAGATACATCAAACACATAATTAGTCATAAGACAACTCTTCATATCCTTAGAAAGGCCTAATAGTTGTTTTTCATGAATAAGTTTTATTGCCAGACTCTCATGCTCTACCATCACTCCTTTTGGATTCCCTGTAGTACCAGATGTATAAATTACATAGGCTAAATCCTGTGGTTTGTTTATTTTTTCAGGATTCGCTTTCGAATATTCCTGCTGAACTTCTGTAAATACACCTAAAGCTTCTTCATCAATAACAATCTTGCTATTGCTGTCTTTTTCGATGTAAGCAATCCTCTCCTGAGGATAATTAACATCTATTGGAACATAAGCCGCTCCCGATTTTAATATTCCCAGAATAACGATGAGCATCTTCTCGCTTCTATCAAGCTTTATACCGATCAAATCATCCGCTTCAACAGCATATCGATCTCTTAAATAAAAAGCCAACTGGTTTGCCTTTTCATTTAGCTCCTGATATGTTAATTGTGTTTCGTCAAATACAACAGCAATATTATTTGGTGTGCCGGCAACCTGATCTTCAAATAAGTCTATTATTGTTTTATCTTTTGGATAAGATACGGCTGTATCATTAAATCCAACCAACAACTCTTGCTCTTCTTCTTTGGTGAGGTAGTCGATCTCATGAATAGGCATTTCCGGCTGTTCCAGAGCTCCCGTAACAAGATTCTCAAAATGAGTAAACATTCTTTCTATCAAATAAGCATCGTAGATGTCGGTATTGTATTCAATGGTAAGGTCTAATCCTTCTGTTTCTGCAAAGGTGAAACTCACATCAAATTGCGATGTTTTTCTGGAAAACTCATAATCACTTACCTGAAAATTGGCCAGTTCCTCATTATTAAGATTATTCAATTGTCCCTGGTTTTGTAAAACAACCAGAATATCAAATAAAGCGGTACGACTCGTGTCTCTTTTTAAGTTCAGTTTGCCCACCAATACATCAAAAGGATAACTCTGATATTCGTAAGCTCCCAATAAAGTCTCTTTTTGGGAGGCTGCAAGATCTGCAAAACTGGTCTCTTTTTTCAATTGAGTTCGTATGGCAAGCGTATTGAGATACAAACCTATTTGATGCTCCAGATCCGGATGCTCTCTTCCTGCAATCGGGGTTCCAATTATGATGTCGTCCTGACCTGTATATTTATGCAACAAAGCATTTATTCCTGCCATTAAACTCATAAACAAGGTAAGGTCCTGTTCTTTTGAGAATCTTTTTAATTTATCTAAAAATACTCTCGAAAACCGGTGTGTAAGACTATCACCATTATAAGTCTGAATTAATGGACGGGTTTTAAAACTTGGTAAATCCAATACCGGTAACTCGCCTGCAAATTGTTCTAGCCAATAATGTTCGGATGCCTGATATTGCTCCTGCTGTATTTCGTCATTGAGCCACACTGCATAGTCTTTATACTGAAGGCTTAATTCCGGTAAGGCTATTTCGGTGCCTTGCGTTAGTGCATTGTAGGTTTTCACAACCTCGGATATCAAGACTTCTATTGACCATCCGTCTCCAATAATATGATGAAGGGATAAGAAAAACACATGCTCTTCTTCTTTTAATTTGATTAAAGAAGCTCTGACAAGTGGTGCTTGTTCTAAATCGAAAGGCTCATTGTTTATTGCTTGTAAATAATCCGCAATGGCTTCTCCCTGATTTTCTCTTGCACTATAGTCCTGCTCTGCTATCGTAAAGTTGACTTGCTCTGTGGGTACGATGTATTGTCGAACATCTCCGGACTGATCTGTTTTGAAACTGGTTCTCAAAATTTCATGACGAGCGATCAATCGTTTAAACGATTCTTCAAATTTAGTCTCATCAACAACTCCGGTTAGTTTGACTGCCGCTGGCATATTATACGCTAGTGAACCGCCTTCCAACTGACTCAAAATCCAAAGTCGGCTTTGCGAAGAGGTCAACGGATAAGATGCTGCTTCTGTTGCTGTGGGGATTGCTATAAAATTCTTCTCCTGTAATTCCTTACTCAAGCCTTCTATCGTTGGATTGGCAAAAAACACCTTAAAAGAGACTGTTTTTCCTAATTGCTTATGTGTACGGTTGATCACCTGAGCGATGATAAGACTATGTCCTCCTAACTCAAAGAAATTATCGGTTATCCCGATTTGCTCTATTCCTAAAACTTCCTTCCATATTAGAACCAAATTTTCTTCGGTTTTGTTTCTTGGACCTACATACTCTTTTCTTATGACATCTTCTACAGAGATACCAGGCAAGGCGTTTCTGTCTATTTTTCCGTTAGGGGTTAGTGGCAATTTCTCTAATTCAATATAAAAACCCGGAACCATGTAATCCGGCAATTTCTCTTGCAGAAAACTACGCAACTGTGCTTTTTCCAGATTTGCTGCCGAAACAAAGTAAGCAACCAGTACTTTCTCCTGATTGTTTTCTTTTACTTCAACAACTACTTGTTTTAAATCTTCTGAGTACTGTAAAATGGTATTCTCGATCTCACCAAGCTCAATTCTATAGCCTCTGATTTTTACCTGATGGTCTTTTCTTCCTAAAAATTCAATGTTTCCGTCGGGTAGCCAACACGCTAAATCTCCCGTATCATACATACGCTTGCCTTCTATAAAAGGATTTGGTACAAACTTCTCTAAGGTAAGCTCCGGCTTGTTCAAATAACCTCTGGCAACACCTGAGCCCGAAACATACAACTTTCCTGAACCGCCAATAACAACTGGCTCTAAGTTATCGTCTAAAATATAAATCTGAGTGTTTGATATGGGGCGCCCAATTGGAATAACCAGATTTTCAAAATCATTTATTTTAAATACTGTTGCCCAAACGGTGCCCTCAGTTGGCCCGTATTCATTAAATAATGTGATACTTTCAAAATCTTCTTTATGAGAAGCTATCAAATCTAATTTAACCTGCTCTCCGGCTAGAATTAAATTTTTCAATTTCAAAGAATCCTTATTTTTTTTTAGTTCATTGAATAAAAAACCATAGTAACTTGGTACACAAAGCATATCTGTTACCTCGCTTTTTATTATTCTCTTTACAATACTTTCTGAATCCTTTATTACAGACTCATTTTCAATTACCAGTGTGCCTCCATTGATTAATCCTCCCCATATAACGGCAACTGAAGAATCAAAAGCATAAGAAGATATTAATAGTAACGTTTTTTGAACTTGATAAAATTCAATTCTACTAATTGTGGAACTCACAAGATTACCATGCTCCACCATTACTCCTTTAGGATTCCCGGTTGTCCCGGAAGTGTAAATCACATAGACTAAATCATGTGGATTATTGATCTTCACTATATTTTCTTTTGGAAAATTTTCCTGAATCTCACTAAATTTTTCCAACACTTTTTCATCGATAACAATCTTACTATTGCTGTCTTTTTCAATATAAGCTATTCTTTCTTTTGGGTAATTAACATCTATTGGCACATAAGCTGCACCTGATTTCAATACTCCCAAAATAGCTATGATTATCTTTTCGCTTCTATCCAGTTTTACCGCTATTAAATCATCAGGCTGAATGGCGTGGTTTTCTCTTAAATAGTGCGCTAATTGATTTGATTTTTCGTTAAGTTCCTTATAAGTCAACTCTATCTCTTCAAATACAACGGCAATACTTTCGGGCGTTTTTTCTACCTGATCTTCAAATAAGTCGATTACCGTTTTAGTATCAGGATACACCATCTTAGTATCATTGAATCCTAATAAAAGCTGATTTACTTCTTCTTTTGACAAATAACTTAAATGACCGATTGGCAGCTCTGAATTCTGGAATATAGAATCTACAATGTTTTCAAAATGAGAAAAAAATCTGTGAATAAAAGCCGAATCATAAATATCTGTATTGTATTCTAATCCTAACTTCAATCCATTTTCCATTTCAAAAAACTCAAATTTCATATCGAACTGACTCGTTGAATTTTGATATTCCGAAATTTTAGATATCTCTAAATCAGAAACTTTAAACTCATTTGCCTGGATACTTTTCTGATTTTGAAGTATGACCAAAATATCAAATAATGGAGATCTGTTTTTACTTCTCTTATGTTTAAGCTCGTTAATTAATTCATTAAATGGATAATCCTGATGTTGAAATGCCTGCAGTAAAACATTCTTTAATTTACTTAATAATTCAGTAAAATTTTCAGATCCATTGAGTTTTGTTCGAATTGCCAACGTATTAATATACATTCCAATTTGATTTTCCAATTCCTGGTTTTCTCTTCCTGCAATAGCTGTTCCTAAAATTACATCATCTTGTCCTGAATATCGGTATAGCAAAAGATTCATAACAGACATTAAGGTCGAAAATAAGGTGGTGTCACCATTTTTAGAAATCATTTTCAACTTACTCAAAAAATCATCCGAGTAATTATGCCATAACGTATTCACATTATAAGTTTTAACAATAGGTCTGGCTTTTAAAGTTGGTAATTCTAAGACGGGCAATTCATCATTAAATTGATTCGTCCAGAATAATTTATTCTTTTCCAGTAGCTCGCTGTTTAAATTATTTTGCTGCCACTCTGAATAATCTTTGTACTGAATTCTTAATGGCTCTAATCTAATACTCTTATTTTGGCAAAAAGCCATATAGAATGTTAGCATTTCATTAATCAGCAAATTAATTGACCATCCGTCGCTTATAATATGCTGTATAACAAAACATAATACAATTTCTTCCGAACCGGTTCTTATCAAATTTACCCTGAATAAAGATTCAGAAGATAAATCAAATTGGTATCCTATTTCATCATCGATAATTTTCTCTAATTTTTTTTCAGGATCCTCTAAATTACTGACATCTGCGTAATTTAAGTTGAATTTAAAATCAGAAGGTGATAAGATAAATTGTCTTACTTCCCCAAAACTATTCTGTTTGAATACTGTTCTTAGAATTTCATGTCTTTTGATTACCTCTTTTATTGCTAATTCAAGAATTTCAATATTTAAAGTTCCCTTAAATTTAAAAATTTCCGAAATATTATAGCCTAATGCCACTACATCTATCTGACTGAGAAGCCATATCGAATGCTGTGCCGATGAAAGAGCATAGTCCTCCTGCTGCTCCACTTTAGGTATAGCAGAAATTAAACGATTAGGTTGATTATTATTTTTCAAAAACAGTATTAACTGTTCTTTATTCTTTTTAATCGTTTCTAAAATTGAATCCGGTATTCCATCACCATCAAATTTCAATTTCAGATTTTCGTTTTCTAAAGAAATATGAATTTTATTTTCCCTAAGTGTTGCTAATAATTCTCTCATTAGATCGTTATTTCGTTTTTCAAATCAAGACTCACATTTAACCAATTTTTTTCATCTATTAAATTGGCAAGGCCTTGAATATTCTTATTAGAGAAAAAATCGCTGATCGAAATCTCTATACTAAACTCACTATTAATTTTTTTCAGAAATACCATTGCTCTTAATGAATCTCCTCCCAATTCAAAAAAGTCATCCTTTACACCAACATCAAGTATCTCAAAAAAGTCTTCGAAAATTAATTTTAGTTTTTTCTCCGTATCCGTTTGAGGAGATAGATATTCTGTTTCCAAGTCAGGTCGTTCCGTTTTCTCGTTGGTCTGCTTATAGTCTGAGTCAATATTTAGGCCTTCTATATTTAAAAAGGCTTTTAATGTTAAGTTTATGTCCTCTTTAGATATGTATATGACATTTGCATTTTTAACATTCAAACTTTTCTCGAAAACTTCAATAACCTCCGAATCAGACAAGATGTTTTGCCTATTGTAAGCCCCATTGTCTTCGAAATTAATTGCGGGAAATTCAATACATTTAAAATTACCTGCTTTGCTGTAGGCAAAATATTCCAAATAGATGTTTGAAGAAGTATATGCTGACAATCCCATTGTTCCGTATGTAGCAGACAAACTAGAGGTCATCCAGCTAAAATCAATATCAATATCTTTAAAAACTCTGTATAGATTTTCAATCCCGTTAACTTTGGGAGCCAACATATTGATTGATTTATCTAATGACAGATTCTCTATAAAATCGACATCATTGTCATTTCCTCTGGCTAAATGAATGATTCCATTAACAGTATTAAAGAGCTCTCTATTTTGCGCTACTACTCTATTAAGATCATCTGAATTGGATATATCTACGCTTAAATATTTAATATTTCCGCTCAATTTTTCTAACTCTTTATATCTCTTAACACTAAGATCTTCGCTGTCGCTAATGATACTTAAATCTCTTCTTCCTATTAATATCACATTGGCCTGATATTCGTTTATCAGGTATTTTGAAATTGAGTTCCCTAATTTCCCTAATCCTCCCGTAATCAAGTATGTTCCTTGCTTTCTGATAGACGAGCCTTCTTCTTTATTTAAATTCTGGAAAACTTTTTGAAAGTCCTGAACCCATCTCTGACCTAATCGATAGGAAACAATTCGATCAGATTGTATGTTGTTACTTAAAACCTCAGAAACAACATTCTGAACTAATTTTGCATTCCAATTATCTGCATCAATATCAACATTTACCCCAATAATCTGATTTTCAAGAGGCATAACCTTAATCAACCCTAGTACTAAAGAATTGCAGTAATTAATCTTTTCGTTTCCAAGTACACTATGTAGTACATTAGTGAATACGAAAATCTTTTTGTCATTCCCATTTTTCCATGTCTTAGTAATCCTTCCCAAACAAAAATAAATCAGATTGAATTCTAGATTTTCTTCAACTAACTTTACTTCTGATGCTTTAACGCTTAACGACCATAGATAAATGACACTTGAGATACTTATCCCTTCAGATTCCAGATCCTGGAACAATTGATTGTAGTTATCTGTGTTTAATGGATCAATTGAAAACTTAGATGCAGAATGTTTAAAATAAGATGCACCTGTCAATACTTCTATTACACTATTGTTTGCATCAGTAATTTCTTTAATCATTTCTCTCGAACAATCTGTGTCATCAGAAAAAACTAAGAAAGTCTTGTGATCTGAATTATTACGAGAATCAAGCACTGAACGTTTCCAGGAAGGAAAATAAAAACTATTTTCTAAATCATTTAGTACAATACTATTAGCTCCATTAAACAGTTTGTTATGGTCTATTTCTGCTTTGTATCTCAAGTTATCAAAAGCATAAGTAGGCACCGAAATTCTATACCTCTCTTGATTTTCATGTAACTTCTGCCATTTTACATTAACTCCATAAGTCCAAAGTAATCCAAGGTTTTCTAAGAAATACTTTTCGTCATTTTCGTTAACTTTTATAGATCTTAAGGTATTTACTATTTTAGTGCTCTTTTCTGTTTTATGCTGTCTAAGTAGACTACTTAAGGAACTACCTGCACCAACTTCAATAAAAACACGATTATTATCTGACAGTAAACTACTTACACCTTTTGAAAATTTCACTGTATTTCTGAGTTGTTTTGCCCAGTAATCGCTTGAAATCGCTTCCTCGTTTTTAATAAAATCCCCTGTTATATTTGAAACAAAAGGTATTTGTATTTTATTGAATTCTAAATTTTTAAATTCGGCTTTAAATTCCTCAAGAATAGAATCTTGCATACTCGAATGAAAAGCATGAGAGGTATGAAGTTTAATATATGGTATATCACTCTGGGTTAATCTTTCGATTACTTTTTCTATTGCACTATCATTTCCTGAAAGAACAACCTGACCAGGCCCATTTACTGCAGCAAGAGAAATGTCATCACTTAGAAACTTTTGAGCCTGTAGCTCATCTATAGGTACACTTATCATTGAACCTTTTGGCAAACTGGCCATTAGTTCTCCTCTCTTAACCACCAATTTCAGCGCTTGCTCAAAGGTGAAAAGTCCGCTTATACAAGCCGCTGTATATTCGCCTATGCTATGACCAATCATATAATTGGGAACTATACCATAATCTATTAATACTTTTGCCAGCGCATATTCTACAAGAAAAATAATTGGCTGAGCAAAAGAAGTATCGTTTATATTATAGTTTTCGTCAATATTCTCAGGATACACTATTTTTTTAAAATCCTGATTTGTTAATTTCTTTAGAAACTCAAAACCAGTGTCCATATATTCTCTAAATATGGCATTCGATTCGTATAAATCTTTCCCCATATTTACATATTGAGAACCTTGTCCCGGGAACATAAAAACAACAGAACTTTGCGCCCCTTTTACTTTTGCAAATGGTTTTCTTTGTGCTATAATTTCTTCCAGTTTTAGCTGCAATTCATTTTTATTTTTAAATGATAATGCGATTCTGTTCTCGAAATTCTGACGACCTGTTTGATAGGTATAACACATATCTGATAAATTCAAATCTTCTTCTTTTGCTAAGAAATTCGTTAATTTATCAAAATAGTTATTTAGAGAAGTCTCTGTTTTAGCAGACAAAACAAGCAAATTAAAATCCTTTTCTGAAGCATTTCTTTCTACAACCGGAGCTTCTTCCAGAATAAGATGTGCGTTTGTTCCTCCTACTCCAAATGAGTTTACGGCTGCTCTTAGAGGATTAGCATTTTTTGCTTCCCATTCTGACAGATTATTATTGACAAAAAATGGTCCTCCCTGAAAATTAATATTGGGGTCAGGCTCGTTAAAATGTAAACTTGCCGGAATTTTTTTGTTTTTTAAACTTAAAACTGTTTTGATGAATCCGGCCACGCCTGATGCCGTATCCAGATGTCCTATGTTTGTTTTAACTGAACCTATAGGACAAGCAAAATCATTGTTATTTTTAAATGCAATATTTAATGCCTCGACTTCAATTGAATCTCCCAGCTTAGTTCCGGTACCATGTGTTTCTACATAACTTATAGTTTCGGGGTCAACTCTGGAGAATTTTTGAGCCATTTTAATACAGGCAACCTGTCCTTCAATACTGGGAGCAGTAAATCCAACTTTTTTATTACCATCATTATTAACAGCACTTCCTTTTATGATCGCATAAATATTATCTCTATCCTCTAAAGCATCTTTTAATCTTTTTAAAACTACTACGCCAGTACCTTCGCCGTTAACAGTACCTGTAGAATCTTTGTCAAAAGCCTTACAATGACCGTCTCTTGAAACAATAGATCCTTCTTCATAAATATAGCCTTTCTGACTTCCGTTAACTAATGATGAAGCTCCGGCCAAAGCAATTTTAGTCTCTCCAAAAATTAATGCTTTACAAGCAGTATGAATTGCAACTAAGGAGGTTGAACAAGCCGTATTAATAGCCATTGAAGGTCCTCTTAGCCCTAACTTATAAGAAACTAGTGTCGCCAGATAGTCCTTATTGTTTATCGTATTCAGGAAAAAATTATTGACTTTCTGACTTTCGGCAGATAGATTAACAAAAGATTTCCATATAATATCTTCTCCTGCACCGGCATAAATTCCTACTGGTTCATTTATATTTTCAGGAATGTAGCCTGCATCTTCTAAAGCTTCCCAAACACACTCATGGAAAAATCTGTGTCCAGGATACATCATCTTTGCCTCATCATTAGAATACCCAAAAAATTTAGAATCAAAGCAATCTTTATTTATGATGTTTGTTGTGCAGTTAACATAATTTTTATCTTTAATAAATGCTTTGTCCATACCTGCATCAATCAACTCTTTCTCAGTCAAAAAACTCAATGATTCCTTTGACGAGATAAGGTTTTGCCAAAACTCTCTCCAGTTTGAAGCTCCTGATGTCCTAAATGACATTCCAACTACTGCAACCTCAAATCCCGAATATTGATTAGTCTTCATTATTTTCAAAATTTAATAAGTTATACGATTCTTCCATTACATTATAAAGTTCTTCTATTTTGTTTTTTTCTTCCACCAGACTGCTATTCTTGTTCGATTTCATATAATCTGAAATTGCAAAAATGTTGGGCAAATTATAGCCTTCCAGCAGTGATATATTGGTTTGAAATTCCTTATTTAAGGAGTTCAGCATTTTTATCATCAGTAGAGAATTCCCTCCTAAATCGAAAAAATTATCCTTCACCCCAATTTTATCATTGTCAATATTTAACACCTTCGACCAAATATCAACTAGCCTCAATTCTACCCCATCTCGTGGAGCTTCATATTCTTTACTCGTCAATAACTCTTCGAATGTTGGTAACTTCTTTCTATCGATCTTTCCATTGGGAGTCAATGGAATTTCATCTAGTTGAATAAAATGCCCCGGAACCATATAACTTGGTAATCTTCGCTCAGCATATTCCCTCAACTCAGCAGACTCTGCTTTTTTAGAACTCGTATAATAAGCTACCAGATTTTTATTCCCCATTTCATTTTGTGCAACTAATGCCACTACCTGACTAATTTGTTCATATTGAAGTAGTACACTTTCTATTTCACCCAATTCAATTCTGAAACCATTTATTTTAACCTGATTGTCAAGCCTGCCTAAATGCTCCAATGTACCGTCAGGCAGCCATCTCGCTAAATCCCCGGTTTTGTATATTGTTTCATTAATTCCTGAAAACTTCTCAAACGCAATAAATTTATCTGCTGTCAGTTTTTCTTCTTTGTAGTATCCTCTTGCCAAACCATCCCCGGCTATGCACAACTCTCCTTTTACACCTATCGGACAGACTTTATTATTCTCATCCAGAATATAAATTTGAGTGTTCTGTATTGGTTTCCCAATATTCAATTTGGAATTTTTCTGTGCTTTTTGGAAAGTGGACCAAATTGTAGTTTCTGTAGGACCATACATATTATATATTTCAGAATCTGTCCTCTCCCTAATCTTACTCAACAGCTCATTAGAAAATTTCTCTCCCCCAACAATTATATTTTTCAGGGATTTTATAAATAAACTGGAGTTATCATCTTCTAATAGTGCTTCTAAATAAGATGGCGTTATCTGCATTGAAGTAATTGGATTGGTATTAGAGACATCCGGCTTTCTATCTTTTCTGTAATTACTTTTCAGTTCAGTCAAGTGTTCTAATCCTTTAAGTACGTCAGTATCTGCAATACCAAAATCTACTAAACAGGCTATCTCGGTAACTCCTATTGCATGAATATCAGATAGTATCTTTTTACATGAATCCTTTGTTCCAAGTAAAGCCGCTGTTTGCCAGTATCTTTCAAATGCCAACTCAAGTAAATCATTCAAATCATTTTCGCTAATGGTTGTAATGTCTTTCTCTAAGGCTTTGGCTAAGTTTTGTATCAATCCCAAACTTGATCTTAGGTAGGATTTAAAAGGTTCTTTTGCTTTCTTTTTTACTTCCTCTAAATCGGTTCCAATATAGGTGTGGAGCATCAAAGCTATTTTGGCATTTTCCGGGAAATAACCATTTTCTAATAATGCTTGTTTGTAGATTTTTATATTATTTCCTAAATCTTTTATCTCCTGGCCCAGTAAATGCGTTAATATATTAGCTCCTATTTTACCTGCGCTTCTAAATGTTTCTGAGTTTCCTCCCGAAGTAATATAAATCTCTAAATTCGAATTAACCGGTCTTGGATATACCTTGATATCGATTTCCTGAGCCAAGCCATTTTCCCTTTTTACAGAACCGCCTTTCCAAAGAGTTTTTAGTTCCTTTATCTGGTCGTACATTATCTCTTGTCTATCCAGATAATTTTCCGGTTTCAGGATGAAATCATCAGCATGCCAGCCAGATGCAATAGACAATGCAACTCTTCCATTAGATAAATTGTCTACCACTGACCATTCTTCTGCTACTCTGACAGCATCATGCAATGGCAGTACAACGCTACCGGAACGAATTTCAACATTCTTTGTAATTGTTGCCAACCCTGCTCCTAATACGGATGGATTTGGAAATATTCCTCCAAATTCATGAAAGTGCCTTTCGGGCAACCATATTGCCGAAAAATCGTTTTTATCAGCATAATCTGCTGATTCCTTTAAAAACTGGTACTTATTATCATTTGAATCGTCTTGACTTGAAAAATAGAATAAGCTGAAATCCAGTGCTATTGAATGATCTTTTAAAAATAAATCAAAATTATTAAGCGAAGTATTGTCCCCTTTTAAAGTAATCGTTATACCTCTGGTTAAGGTCCAAAATAACTCCAGAATTGAAATATCAAATGAAATTGAAGTAATGGCTAATAAGTGATCTTTCTCATTTATAGAAATCGATTTATCCATTCCAAACAAAAAGTTTGTTAGATTTCCATGCTCCAGCATCACCCCTTTGGGATTTCCTGTAGTACCAGAAGTATAGATAACATATGCTAAATCATCAAACTGATTGATCTTTTCTATATTGTTTTTTGAGTAGTTATCTTGAATTTTATGGAATTTTTGCAGAAACGATTCGTCTATAACAACTTTGCTATTACTATTTTTTTCTACATAAGCGATCCTCTCTTCAGGATAACCCGGATCAATAGGTACATAGGCTGCGCCCGATTTCAATATTCCTAAAATAGTCACAAGCAACCATTCGCTTCTATGCAACCTAATCCCAATTAAATCATCCGGTTGAATAGTATAAGTTTCCCTTAAATAAGCTCCCAGCTGATTTGCTTTCTCATTAAGCACATGATAGGTTAGCTCAGTGTCTCCAAACACAAGAGCTACGTTATTTGGCGTTTTGCCGACTTGTTCTTCAAACAAATCTATTACTGTTTTATCTTTAGGGTAAACCGTTTCTGTATCGTTGAATGTTCCAACTAATTGGTTTTCCTCAAAATCAGTTAAATAACTGATTTCCTGTATGGCAATTTCGGGTTGCCTTAAAGATTTTGTAACAATACTCTCAAAATGAGCAAACATTCTTTCAATTAAATACGTATCAAAAATATCCGTATTATACTCAATTGTCAGGTCTAATCCTTCTGTTTCGACAAATGTGAAACCAATATCAAACTTAGAAGTCTTACTATTAAAAACGTAATCGCCTACTTCAAGATTTATAAGTTCTTCGTTATTGATATTATGCAACTGTCCTTGGTTTTGTAGAATTACCAAAACATCAAATAAAGCGGAACGGCTAGTGTCCCTTTTTAAATTCAATTTGCCTATCAATGCGTCAAAAGGATAGCTTTGATGTTCATAAGCTCCTAATAAAGTTTCTTTTTGAGCTTTTACTAAATCCAAAAAGCGATCTCCTTTTTTCAATTGAGTCCTTATGGCAAGCGTATTCAAATACAATCCCATTTGATTTTCCAGATCGGGATGTTCTCTTCCAGCTATCGGGGTTCCTATGATAATGTCATCTTGCCCTGTATACCTATGAAGTAAGGCATTTATTCCTGCCATTAAAGTCATAAATAAAGTAACATCCTGCTCTTTCGAAAACGCTTTTACCTTCTCTAAAAATACACTTGAAAATCTATGAGTACAAATATCTCCATTATAGGTCTGAACTAATGGTCGTGTTTTAAAACTCGGCAGATCCAATACCGGCAACTCTCCTTCAAATTGCTGTAGCCAGTAGTCCTCCGACACTTTATGTTTCTCTTGCTGTATTTCGCTATTAATCCATACCGCATAATCTTTGTACTGAATTCTTAATTCCGGCAGGTCAATTTCTATTCCGTTCGTTAATGCATTGTACGTTTTTACGATCTCGGCTATTAATATTTCTATTGACCATCCATCTCCAATGATATGATGTAAGCATAAGAAAAACACATATTCTTCTTCTTTTAATTTGATTAAAGAAGCTCTTACAAGCGGTCCTTTCTCTAAATTAAAAGGCTCGCTATTTTCTTTCTGCAGATAATCCTCAACAGCTACTTCCTGGTTTCGTACTGAACTAAAATCTTTCTCGTCTAATTTAAAATTTACTTGCTCAACAGGCACAATATATTGCTTAATATCTCCTGCTTCATTTGTTTTAAAATAAGTTCTTAAAATCTCATGACGATGAATTAATTTTGCAAACGATTCCTCAAACTTATCTACGTCGATAGCTCCGGTTAGCGTAACAGCTGTTGGAATATTATACGCCAATGAACCGCCTTCCAACTGACTTAATATCCACAATCGCGTTTGTGAGGATGTCAATGGATAAAATTCTGACTCTGTAGCTTTTGGTATATCTATATAGGCATTCTCTTGTAATTCCTTACTTAAACCTTCTATAGTCGGACTTGCAAAAAAAGCTTTAAAAGATATTGTTTGACCTAATTGTTTGTGGATTCTGTTGATTACCTGGGATACGATTAAGCTATGGCCTCCTAATTCAAAGAAATTATCGGTAATTCCAATCTTTGGAACTCCTAAAACTTCTTGCCATATTTTAACCAGTTCAATTTCAGTACTATTTTTTGGAGCAACATATTCTTTTCTTATAATATCTTCCTCCGAAATAGCGGGCAGGGCTTTTCGATCTATCTTTCCATTAGTGGTTAATGGCAATTTATCCAATTCTGAATAAAAATTTGGAACCATGTAATCCGGCATTTTATCTTGCAGAAAACTTCTCAATTCCGATTTATCTATCTCAGTAGTTGCTACCAAATAAGCAACTAATGCCTTCTCTCCATTTACTTCTCTGGCCTCTACAACTACCTGATTTAAATTCTCCGAGTACTGTAATATGACATTTTCTATTTCACCAAGTTCAATTCTATATCCTCTAATTTTTACCTGATGGTCTTTTCGTCCCAGGAACTCAATATTTCCGTCAGGTAACCAACAACCTAAATCTCCGGTATCATACATTCGCTCTCCTTTTATAAAAGGATTTACGATAAACTTCTCTTTCGTGAGCTCGGGATTGTTTAAATAACCTCTTGACACACCAGATCCCGAAATATAAAGTTTCCCGGTTACTCCTATTGCTACCGGTTGCAAATCTTCATCCAGCACATAAATCTGCGTATTTGAGATTGCAGAACCAATAGGCGGATTACCAATCAGGTAATCATCTTTTATGGTAATTGTTGATACAACGTGTGTTTCAGCTGGTCCATAGTGATTATGTAACTTAGTATCTGACTTACTAATTCTCTCTATAGCTTCTTTACTTAACGTCAGCTGTTCTCCTGCCACTATTATATTTTTAATAATGCCGGACGTTAGTAAGGTATAAAAAGCTTTAACCTCTATTAATATCTTAAAATACGATGTTGGTAAAAAAACAGTTTCAATCGTATTTTTCTTTATAAAGGCTGACAGCGCATCAGAATCTGTTTTAACTATTTCAGTAATAGGATATAAAGTTGCTCCCCTTGACAATGTGGTAAATATTTCCTGAAATGAGACATCGAAACTTATACTTGTAAATTGCAATACCTTACGAACATCATTGTCGTGAAATTGCTCATTATGAAAAACGATCAGATTGAACATACATTTGTGTTCCATCATAATTCCTTTCGGAATTCCCGTAGAACCGGAAGTGTAAATAACATAAACAAGGTTCTCCTCTTTTATAAGTACCTTATTTTTTTCCTGAGAATACTTTTCTTTAACTTTATTAAACCTTTCTAATTCTGCTTCATCAATTACAACTTTACAATTGCTGTCTTTTTCCATATAGTCAATCCTCTCCTTCGGATAATTGATATCTATAGGAACGTAAGCCGCACCGGCCTTTAGTACACCTAAAATAGCTATGATAAGTTTTTCACTTCTTTCTAACTTTACACCTACTAAATCATCAGGTTGGATCGCATAATTTTCTCTTAGGTAGGATGCTAATTGATTCGTTTTTTGATCGAGCTCGCGATACGTCAATTCAGTATCTTCAAACACCACAGCCACATTGTCGGGTGCTCTCTGCACTTGCTCTTCAAATAAATCTATTACTGTTTTACTATCAGAATAAACTACTTCTGCACCGTTAAAAACAGACAAAACCTGATGCTTTTCGGGTTCCGTTAAATAATCTAGTGAACCTATTGAAACTTCCGGTTTCGCAACGATACTATGAAATAATATTTCAAGATGAGATAATATGTTTTCTGCGAATTCTTGCGAATAAATATCGGTGTTGAATATTAGTTTTAAGCCAAGTCCTTTGTCCGTTTCTTTAAAAGAAAACTCCAAATCAAACTTGCTGACAATTTCTTCTTCTGACTGATGTCCTCTAACTACAACTTCCTGAATGTTCTGGTTACTTGCTTTAAATATTTCAGTATTCTGAACAGTAACCATCACATCAAACAATGGATTCCGACTCATATCTCTATTGAGCGGCAAATGCTCCACTAATTCATCAAATGGAAAGATTTGGTGTTCATATGCTCCTAGAGTAACTCCTTTTACCTTTGCCAATAATTCTTTAAAACTGTCTTCTTTTTCAAACTGCGTTCTTAAGGCTAAAGTATTAACATAAAAACCTATTTGATTTTGTAGATCCAACTGTTCTCTTCCGGCAACGGGGCTTCCTATAACTATGTCTTTTTGATTGCTGTATCTAAACAATAACACTTTTACGGTAGTTAATAAGCCCATAAACAAGGTAGATCCTTGTGATTGATATAATTCGTTAATTTTCTTTAGAAGATTCTCATCATAAAGTTTCTTTACAGCGTTTCCATTATAGGTCTTAATTACTGGTCTTGTTTGATAAGCGGGTAAATTTAATATCGGAAGCTCATCTGAAAATTGTTCTAACCAATAGTCTTTATGGTCTTCTATACTATCATTCTTCAATTGTTCCTGCTGCCAGGTCGAATAATCTTTATACTGTATATTTAATGCTGGTAATTGGCTTGGATTTCCTTTTATATGAGCATCATAAAATTCAAATAATTCATTGGTCATTATTTCTGACGACCAACCATCGCCAATAATATGATGCATCACACAAATAAATATATACTTATCTTGTGATGTTCTTATTAATTTGGCTCTCAGCAAGGAATCGGTCGATAAATCAAAAGCATATTCTGATTCTTCCTGAATTATAGATTTTATCCTATCTGATTTATTTTCTTCTTTGCTTAAATCTTCATGTCGCAATTGGAACCGAATATCATTCAAATTCAATATTACTTGCCTAACCTCACCAGACTTATCTTCTTTGAACAGTGTTCTTAAAGATTCATGTCGCTCTATAAGTGCCAGAAAAGCACTTTGCAAAGAAGGAATAACCAATTTCCCTTCCAATTCAAAAACACTCGGCATGTTATAAGCTACATTTCCACCTTCGAATTGGCTTAATAGCCACAACCTGCGCTGGGAGGAAGATAAAACATAGCTCGATTGTTCCTGCGCTTTTGGAATAATTTTTTGTTTCTCTTTTTTTGTTTTGTAGAAAGCTATAAATTCTATTAATTTGGTTTTATTTAACTGAATTTCATTTAAGATCTCCCGGGTCACAACTCCTTTAGGCGCCTGAATATCAAGACCATCTCCAACCAAATCAATTTTTATATTAAGTTCATTTAATTTTTTAAGTAGTGTTTTCATTTCCCTTATCTTATCAAAATTTATTAATTACCTGTTCGACTTCTTTCTTCTTCATTACCAGTTTCTCTTTGTCCTGTCTTAATCTTCTTATTCCCGAACTTATAAGAAACGGAGAACTGAAGCGCCTGTCTGTCGCGATAATATCTACCCTCGTTGTAAACATCATTAACTCTTGAATTTATACTGATTACTTCGGTTCTGAATATATCACTTCCCTTTAATGACAGTGTCAGATCTTTATCTAATAGCAAATATTGAAGAGTTAACGATAATGAACTCATCGCATCATTTTTGTAAAAACCATCATTACCAGGGAAACTATACCAATAATTTAAATTAAAAAGCAAGGTCTTTTTCGAATTAAGAATAAAGTCATTATTTGTGGAAATCATAGAATTAAACCCTTTTTGTCCGCCTTGGGTTATCGCTAATTTTGATTTTGAAATCGAATAATTAATATCGAAAGTATTGATACTCGTCCACCATTTAATTTTGTCAAAAACAAAGTTTTCCGAAATACCATATCGCTGTATATCAATAAAATTATCAATTGCAAATCGGATCAAATTGGTCGTAGGGTCTGTTATTGGAATTTCATTAAACATATCATCCTGATAACTAAAATAAACCTTAGTTTCCAGCTTTTTGTAGGTATAGGTCAATTCTAAATTATCTATAAAAGAAGGCTGCAAGAAAGGATTTCCCTCTATAGTTTGAAACGGATTAAGAAAGGTAACGTTTGGATTTAAGTCATAAAACTGAGGTCTTTCTATTCTTTTACTATAACTCAAAGTATATGTTGAATTGTCATTTGGCTTGTAAGACACATAAGCCGTTGGAAAAAATTTAACGTAATCCAGTTTTGTAGATTGGCTTAAACTTTCCGCAAAAGTTTTGGTTTGAGTAGCTTCCATTCTTAAACCGAACTGTGACTCCCAATACTCATTAATCTTTTTATTTCCTGAAATATAAAACGCTTGTACATTTTCGGTGTACTCAAATTTATTCTTGGATAAAATAAATTCTGAAGGAGGATTATCAACTAATCCGCTATTAAAAGCAAAAATGTCATTGTGCGTTTGTGAGTTTGAAATTTTGCTTCCAAAGCTCAATACCGCCCATTTCGTTGGATAATCAATATCTAGTTTTCCCGAGAAATTATTGATATCCTGACTGTTATCATTTATCCCTGCATAATATTTTTCTGAATAGGGTAATGGAACTTCAATAACAGAAATTCCATTGTAAGTTCTGACATCTTTGTTATTAAAGTTAAAGTAATCAAGATTTAGGGTAAGTTTCTTTCCTATAGTATCTAATTTAAACTCATTATAAAAGCTCAACGATTTGATATTCGGATTCTGTACTTCTTTACCATCTGACTTCAAATAACGGTTTAATCGGCCTGTTGTATAATCAGTAACACCTGTAAACGGACTTTCTGTATTTTTAGAATCATTATTATTGTATAAAAATTGCCCCCCCATAATCCATTTAGGGGAAATCTGATAATCAATAGTTAATTTTCCATTTACTCGGGCATATTTTTCTTTATCTGGTTCACTGGTATGCCATAATCCATCAGGGAAGTAAGTGTAATTATCCTGATTTACATATCTTGTTCCATTTTTATAATTAAGCGAAGAAGAAATACTCAACTTGTTCTTATTATAATTAAAACTCCCCAAAATAGCACCATCACTGTAAGTTCTCTGCAGGAAAGTAGTACCAATTAATGCATTCCAGGAATCTTTCTTAGCCTTTTTTAATTTTATATTGACCATACCGCTATTTCCAGCGGCCTCGTACTTAGCTGGAGGTGTAGTAATTACCTCAATACTCTTAATAATATCTGAAGGTATTGACTTTAAAAAATTTGCCAGGTCTTCCTCCGAGAGTTGAATGATTTTGTCATCAACCATGACTGCCACACTGCTTTTTCCAATAATAGCTATATTGTCATTTTGCACTTTTATTCCCGGGGTAATCCTAAGAGCTTCTAACGCGTCACCTCCTGTAGCACTAATCGAATTTTCTACATTAAAAACCACTCGATCTACCTTTCTTTCAATTAGTTTCTTTTTACCTACAACTACAACAGATTCTAACACTATTGCAGCATCGACTACTATATTGCCTAAATCTAAATCTGCATTCAATTCGATATTCCTTGATGCAATTGTTTTATTTGCCTGCCTAACCTGTAACTCATATACCCCCGGTTGGCTTTCCAATACGAAATCCCCTTTTTCATTAGTAAGTTCGCTTTTAATAGCAGCAGAGTCTTTACCTATTAATATAACTTCTGCAAACTCAATTGGATTATTATCTTTAGAAGTAACTTTTCCGGTTACTTTTACCTGAGCCGACAATACTGAGCTTAACAGCACAAGCAATAAAAAGATGCTTTTCTTCATTGTATTTTTTTTGAGTAAATAAATATTTGATAGGGGTATAATTATAATTCGAAACTGGAAATTGTATGAAAATTATCTACTTCAGTATTTTTCTCTCCTTTATAGGAATCAAAATTTACTACTAATAATTTTCCTTTATAAATTATAGGTTCACAAGGGTTGTCTAATAAACCGTCAGAGCCGTCGGCATTACCATTTTCCCAAAGAAGACTCAATGTGTTTTTATTTAAATCCAATACATGTACACTATTGTTGTCATAATTAGCTATATATATACTATTTGTTTTTTCGTAGTAATACAGGCCATCACAACATTTTAACTTATCAGAGTCTACTATTATTTTTTGAGATTTTACTTTACCGTCTGGTGAGAATTCAATTTTAGAAATTACGCCGTCACCAAAATTACCTGCATATAAATCTCCTTTTTTATCAAATGCAATTCCATCTACACCTAATGCCCATTCTTTTGCTTCCGGTTTTAAAGTAAATTTGCAAATTAAATACGGGGCGTTATCAGTCGGTTTTAACTGTATTAAACCTTTGTTTAACTCTTCCATTTTAAAACTGTAAATACCACTTTGCTTTTTTACATCTAAGGCAGAATCGCTTATATAAATTCGGTCTTTATGCCATCTGATGGCATTGGCAAAATTTAATCCCTGAACTAATACTTCGGTACGAATTGGTTTTCCATTTTCAACAATAACCCTGAGTAACCTTGATTGATGCTCTTTATTAGCAAAATTTTGGTTATCGGCAATGTAAAGATTCCCATCCGGACCAAATTCCATTCCCATAGGATGCACTCTGTTTGTAAGGGGATGTAGAGGAAGATTATCCAGCCAGGTGACCGGTTGATTTAAATTGTTAAAAACACATATTTTACTCCCATATTTTTCAAAAGTAGATCCATTGGGAACAGATAGGTATAAGTTTCCCTTTTTGTCAATAGCCATCGCATCCGGAGTACCAAAAGTATCTCCTAAATTTGAAAAAAGAGTAGGTCTTTTTAATGCTGAAGTCTCATTAATAACAATAGCATCCTTCGTTTTCTGAGATATACCTAAAAAAGGATGTAACAGTAGAATACATAATAGAACTTTTATGGAGTGTGCTTTCATATTTTATTATTTTGTTTTATTTATTTTAAGCGTAAATTCTATATAAGGTTTTTTATAACTTTTAGATATTCCGTTCAGGATATTTACCTTCTTGGGCAAATTACTTCCGGTATCCTTAATCCATTTGAATTAAAAGAACATCAATAAAAAATCATATATAAAACTTTTCAATTTCAACATTACTTTTATCTTGATCAACATCAACACCATACGCTACATCAATGTTTTCAATTAAAACTGCCAGATCTTCTAACGTTCTGTTTTTGAACAAATCATTAATCGTAATTTTAACTTCAAATTCGTTATGTATAAGACTAATTAATCTTGTGGCACTTAAACTATTCCCTCCTAATTCAAATAAATTATCTGTAGCCCCTATTTTCTGAATTCCTAAAACTTCCTGCCATATTAAAACCAGCTTGTTCTCGACCTCATTTCTTGGAGCCACATACTCATTTCTCATAATATCATCTCCGGATATGCCAGGTAAAACTTTTCTGTCCACCTTTCCGTTTGGAGTTAATGGTAACTTTTCCAATTCTACATAAAAACCTGGAACCATATAATCTGGTAACTTTTCTTGTAAAAACTTCTTCAGTCCAGTTTTATCCACATTTGCACTCGATACTAAATAGGCAATCAATACTTTCTCCTGATTTACTTCTTTTGACTCAACAATTACTTGCTTTAAATTCTCTGAATACAGTAATATCGCATTCTCTATCTCACCAAGTTCGATTCTGTAACCTCGTATCTTAACCTGATGGTCTTTCCTACCCAAAAATTCAATGTTACCATCCGGCAACCACCTGCCCAAATCTCCCGTGTCATACATTCGTTCTCCGGCTGCAAAAGGATTCGAGATAAACTTTTCATTTGTAAGTTCTGGTTTGCCAAAATACCCCCGCGCTACTCCTGCCCCTGATACGTAAATTTTCCCTGCTACTCCCGCGGGAACTAAATGAAAATCAGCATCTAAAATATAAACCTGTGTATTGGATATTGGTTTACCAATTGGAAAATTGATATAGGTTTGATGGAGCGCTTTATAACTTGTACTATATGTTGTATCTTCTGATGGTCCATATAAGTTTCTAACCTCTATTTTTTCTGTCTGAAGTTTTTCCACAATATCAGGAGGTACAATTTCTCCTGCCATATTGATAAAAACTACATTCTTTAAATCTATCTTATCTTCTAATAAACTTCTAACTACGGAAGGCACCGTATTTAATGCTACTTTGTTTTCCTCATTTATATGATCTTTTATTTCCAAGGCATTATGTAAAACCCTAATTTTCTTCCCTATTGCTAAGGTGTAAAAGATCTCATATATTGATAAATCAAAACAATATGATGTTGCCGCATACATGATTTCAAATTCTGACTGATCAAATTCTAATTTTGACCAATTAATCAGTGCAGCTGCATTTCCATGCTCTACCATCACTCCTTTTGGATTCCCTGTAGTACCAGATGTATAAATTACATAGGCTAAATCGTGTGGTTTGTTTATTTTTTCAGGATTCGCTTTCGAATATTCCTGCTGAACTTCTGTAAATACGCCTAAAGCTTCTTCATCAATAACAATCTTGCTATTGCTATCCTTCTCGATGTAAGCAATCCTCTCCTGAGGATAATTAACATCTATTGGAACATAAGCCGCTCCCGATTTTAATATTCCCAGAATAACGATGAGCATCTTCTCGCTTCTATCAAGCTTTATACCGATCAAATCATCCGCTTCAACAGCATATCGATCTCTTAAATAAAAAGCCAACTGGTTTGCCTTTTCATTTAGCTCCTGATATGTTAATTGTGTTTCGTCAAATACAACAGCAATATTATTTGGTGTGCCGGCAACCTGATCTTCAAATAAGTCTATTATTGTTTTATCTTTTGGATAAGATACGGCTGTATCATTAAATCCAACCAACAACTCTTGCTCTTCTTCTTTGGTGAGGTAGTCGATCTCATGAATAGGCATTTCCGGCTGTTCCAGAGCTCCCGTAACAAGATTCTCAAAATGAGTAAACATTCTTTCTATCAAATAAGCATCGTAGATGTCGGTATTGTATTCAATGGTAAGGTCTAATCCTTCTGTTTCTGCAAAGGTGAAACTCACATCAAATTGCGATGTTTTTCTGGAAAACTCATAATCACTTACCTGAAAATTGGCCAGTTCCTCATTATTAAGATTATTCAATTGTCCCTGGTTTTGTAAAACAACCAGAATATCAAATAAAGCGGTACGACTCGTGTCTCTTTTTAAGTTCAGTTTGCCCACCAATACATCAAAAGGATAACTCTGATATTCGTAAGCTCCCAATAAAGTCTCTTTTTGGGAGGCTGCAAGATCTGCAAAACTGGTCTCTTTTTTCAATTGAGTTCGTATGGCAAGCGTATTGAGATACAAACCTATTTGATGCTCCAGATCCGGATGCTCTCTTCCTGCAATCGGGGTTCCAATTATGATGTCGTCCTGACCTGTATATTTATGCAACAAAGCATTTATTCCTGCCATTAAACTCATAAACAAGGTAAGGTCCTGTTCTTTTGAGAATCTTTTTAATTTATCTAAAAATACTCTCGAAAACCGGTGTGTAAGACTATCACCATTATAAGTCTGAATTAATGGACGGGTTTTAAAACTTGGTAAATCCAATACCGGTAACTCGCCTGCAAATTGTTCTAGCCAATAATGTTCGGATGCCTGATATTGCTCCTGCTGTATTTCGTCATTGAGCCACACTGCATAGTCTTTATACTGAAGGCTTAATTCCGGTAAGGCTATTTCGGTGCCTTGCGTTAGTGCATTGTAGGTTTTCACAACCTCGGATATCAAGACTTCTATTGACCATCCGTCTCCAATAATATGATGAAGGGATAAGAAAAACACATGCTCTTCTTCTTTTAATTTGATTAAAGAAGCTCTGACAAGTGGTGCTTGTTCTAAATCGAAAGGCTCATTGTTTATTGCTTGTAAATAATCCGCAATGGCTTCTCCCTGATTTTCTCTTGCACTATAGTCCTGCTCTGCTATCGTAAAGTTGACTTGCTCTGTGGGTACGATGTATTGTCGAACATCTCCGGACTGATCTGTTTTGAAACTGGTTCTCAAAATTTCATGACGAGCGATCAATCGTTTAAACGATTCTTCAAATTTAGTCTCATCAACAACTCCGGTTAGTTTGACTGCCGCTGGCATATTATACGCTAGTGAACCGCCTTCCAACTGACTCAAAATCCAAAGTCGGCTTTGCGAAGAGGTCAACGGATAAGATGCTGCTTCTGTTGCTGTGGGGATTGCTATAAAATTCTTCTCCTGTAATTCCTTACTCAAGCCTTCTATCGTTGGATTGGCAAAAAACACCTTAAAAGAGACTGTTTTTCCTAATTGCTTATGTGTACGGTTGATCACCTGAGCGATGATAAGACTATGTCCTCCTAACTCAAAGAAATTATCGGTTATCCCGATTTGCTCTATTCCTAAAACTTCCTTCCATATTAGAACCAAATTTTCTTCGGTTTTGTTTCTTGGACCTACATACTCTTTTCTTATGACATCTTCTACAGAGATACCAGGCAAGGCGTTTCTGTCTATTTTTCCGTTAGGGGTTAGTGGCAATTTCTCTAATTCAATATAAAAACCCGGAACCATGTAATCCGGCAATTTCTCTTGCAGAAAACTACGCAACTGTGCTTTTTCCAGATTTGCTGCCGAAACAAAGTAAGCAACCAGTACTTTCTCCTGATTGTTTTCTTTTACTTCAACAACTACTTGTTTTAAATCTTCTGAGTACTGTAAAATGGTATTCTCGATCTCACCAAGCTCAATTCTATAGCCTCTGATTTTTACCTGATGGTCTTTTCTTCCTAAAAATTCAATGTTTCCGTCGGGTAGCCAACACGCTAAATCTCCCGTATCATACATACGCTTGCCTTCTATAAAAGGATTTGGTACAAACTTCTCTAAGGTAAGCTCCGGCTTGTTCAAATAACCTCTGGCAACACCTGAGCCCGAAACATACAACTTTCCTGAACCGCCAATAACAACTGGCTCTAAGTTATCGTCTAAAATATAAATCTGAGTGTTTGATATGGGGCGCCCAATTGGAATAACCAGATTTCCAAAATCATCTTTGGTTACCTTATAAATCGACACACAAACAGCACATTCTGTAGGTCCATAGGCATTAAAATAATCAATCCCTGATTCTACAACCGTTATTGCTTTAGTCAGATTAGCAGATTCTCCAGCTGTAATGACACATCGTAATCCAGAGATATCATTTTCAGACAATAATCCTAAATAACTTGGAGGAAAAGTAACTACTGTCGATTTTGTTTCTTTTAAAAAACTTGTAAATTGATCTTTGTCTTTAATTATTTCTTCTGTAGGAATACATAATGTAGCACCACGATACAAACTCATCATAATTTCAGATATAGACGCGTCAAAGGCAACAGAAGCAAACCATACTACTTTATCCTTTTCCGTAATTTCAAAAGTCTCAATCTGATTTAATGACATATTTATATTACTGCCATGCTCAACCATTACCCCTTTAGGTTGACCGGTAGAGCCGGAAGTATAGATTAGATAGGCTAAATCATTGGACGAAATAGGTGCATTGATATTATTACTACTATTATCTTCAAAAATCAATGCTTTTAGATCTATTGTCTCACAATTAGCAATATCAAATACAACACCATTGCTAATTAGTAATTTTAATCCACTATCTTTTATCAAATAATCTATTCTTTCCTGAGGATAATTTGTAGCTATCGGTAGATAAACCGCACCTAACTTTAATATTGCCAACAATGAAATGATTCCAATATCAGATTTAGGTAAAAACACACCAATTATGTCTCCTTTATCAATGGAATGTTTAGTAGAAATATAATAGGCTAACTGATTTGCCTTTTCGTTTAGTTCCTTATAAGTTAATTTAGTTTCTTCAAATAGAACAGCAATATTATTTGGTGTATTTTCAACTTGTTCTTCAAATAAATCTACTATCGTTTTATCTTTCGGATAATCAACTTTTGTATCATTGAAATCTTTTAATAACTGCTGTTTTTCTTTTTCAGATAATAGTTCATAATCCGATAAGTCAGCTGTTATATTATCTTCTAAATTAACTATAAACTGTTTAAAATGCTTAACCAGATATTCAACAATTGTTTTCTTTACAAAACCTTCTAAATAAGAAACGCAAATTTCTATAGCATCTCCCTCATTTATTTTTATATCAAACAAAAGACCATTACAATCTAACTTAGAATCGGAGTTAATATTTATAGAAAAATTAGAAAGAGTGCTTAAATCACTAAAACCTTCTTTTTCGGAGATAAAATTATTATCGTAATCCGAATATTTTAGCGAATCTAAAATTTCGATTCTTACTTTTTGAAGATATTCCTTAAATGGTGTTTTTAAATCTATAGGAAATGATAAAAGCAAGCAATTGGGGTGATTTCTATAATTTGAAACAACATAACCATCAAATTCACTAAGTAATCTCTTTAACAAAAAAGAAAAAATAGCACTTAAAACCGTAGCTTGAGCAATTAAATTATCATTTGCTAGCTTATTAAAGTAGTTTAGGTCCTCGGCCTTAATAGTAACACTGTGAGTACTATTTTGTTTATTATTTAATTCAAAAACTTTCTCTCTGTTTGATATTTTTTTTTTCCAATATCTTGAAACTAAACTAAAATTATTTGATACTGCATTCTTATCCATAAATTCTGTATTCCTATTTCTTGTTTAAAATCAGCATCCCAATGCACTTCAATACTTATAAAGTGCACAGGACTTTTATACTATATCCCCAACAATATCTACAAAATCACTTTTTTTATTAAAGTTATTTTCAATATACTGGCATATAGATTTTTCACGAAAATAGAGGCAACATACGTCTAAAAATTACGGTGTTTTCTCATAAAAATTACGGACTTTGATGATTAAGTAGATAAACTGTTAGCAGAAAGTAAAATAACCATTAAGACAAAAAAATCATCTTAAAGATTTAGAAAATTGATGTTATAAAATATTGTTTTCTCAAGTTAAATTTGCAACCATAATTATGAAGAATGCAAAAAATTATGGCAATTAAGAAAACCCAAAAACAATAGAACTTTTACTAAAGCAAAACCTTCCCTTTTGCAGTCAATATTTGTAAATCTTGCTTATTTTGAAGAAACACAAAAAAAAGGAATTTCGTAAGTAAAAATTCCCAAATTAAAAGAAACGCTCCCCAATACTATTCAGGATTAGAGAACAGCATATCTTTTTTTCGAAACTAAAGAGATTGAAAATATCAAAAAAAACAGAGTTCAAAGTATTACTTCTAATACTATTGGGGGTAAATATATCAGAAAATCTCCCCCTCTTCAGTATAAACATCTAGCCTGCATTGCGCTTAGGAGCTTGATTAAAGAAAACCAAGTAAGAATTTTAATTGTGGATTATTTCACTAAACATAAAACAATTAAATCAAAGGAAAAATAATTTAATAAACCATATCATTAATGACATAGATAACACAATGAATATATTAAAAAAAATTTAACCTAAGGCCCTACTACCGCATTGTACTTAATTTGATTATTGAAGAATTCAATAAGCCATAATTACAACAATCCTAACTTTTTTGCTTTCTCGACCAGATCTTTATCGCTTCCTTTCCCTTTTAAAAGCTGATCTTTTATGTTTGCCTTTCTTTTTTCAATAGCACTCATAGAAAGAGGTATATAATTCGGAAGATTAACAGTTCTAACTCCCTGAGAAATTAAAATTAAAATTTGATTGTCATGATTATCCCAATTTATATTTTTTTTAAACAATTCCCTTTGAGACTTTATTATAGTACTACTTTTAAATATATCCCCATCAAGAATTTTTTTACAAATGCTCGGAAATAATTCAAAATTAATATCACTCTTTGCGATGAAACCTTCTGGTTTTATTCCTTTAATAATTTTGTCGACAGTTAGTGGTTCACTATGCATTGTAAGAAGAACTACTTTACAGTTTTTAAATTTTTCCCTAATAAGCAACGCTAAATCAATACCACTATTAATATTTAGTTCCTTATAGGCAGGAAGACTAATGTCTAATAAAGCAAAATCAATACTCAAATTTTGTTTTAAATAAAATACTATCTTTTTATAAGCATCTTCACAATTATGACTCTTTATAAAATTCAGTTTACCGAAATCTAAATCACTATAAAACAACAAATTGACATAGCTATCAACTGTCATAGGGTGGTCATCAACAATCAAAATGTTTAGGTTCATAATTATTCCATCTAATTTACATCAAAACTAAATAAATATTACGGATATTCCGTACAATTCAGACAAATCTTAGGTGTTTTTTTGTCATAAATATGATCAACTTAAAAATTTATTTATGAAAAGCAAATTATGTATTGTAGGACTTGTCTTCGCTTCTTTATTAATTTATTCCTGCTCTAATGATGATAGTTACGAAGTTCAAGACGTCAAAAGTATTAATACCCGTATTCACCACCAGTCTAATATGAAAAATCTATTGAAAGAAAAAGTAATCGATTCAACTGCTGTAATTAATAAGATTGATAAAACTAATACAAAAGGAGAGCCAAGCAACCCTATACCGCCAAGGAAAGGTCATCACTAAATTACAATTCTTTAAAATAAGGACTAAGTAATTTTCTTCGGCAGTAAATTACTTAGTCCTCTTATATGTTAAGTCTATTACTAAAAAAAACTATATATTTGAAATTATTAAGTAAATGATTATAATTTGACCTCTTGTAACAGAATAATTTGCGTACTTCTAATTCTATTTTTTTCTTGTGAAAAACAGAATTCAAATCTTTATATAAAAAATACATCTGTTTCAATTGATAAAATTCATATTAATACTCTAAAAAAAGATAAAAAAGAGAAATACTTAGATTCAATTGCCAGTCTACTTAAATCTAAAACAAATGATTCCATTGTTAGAAATTTATACCTAAAACTTGCAACTGAATATTACTCTATTGACAATCTAAAAAAATCATTACATGTTAGTTTACAAGCTCTTAAACTTTCTAAAGAAGCCAAAGATAGTACTAGAATTCCATTGGCATTATTCTACATAGGAGATTGTTACAGAAATTCTAAAAGAGATAGCGCTTACTTTTATTTTTTACAAGCAGAAAAAATATACTCTAAGATTTCTGACTATGATAATGTAGGTAAAATGCTATTTAATAAAGCCTACGTTTTATTTTATGACGGAAACTATATCGAATGTGAAGTCGAAATTTCTAAAGCCTTACAATATTTAAAAAAATCTAAAAACCATCGCTTGGTTTATTCCTGTAACACTCTAATGGGGAATTGCTTGGAAAAATTGGTCAATTATGACGAAGCATTACGATATCATAAACTAGCTTTGAATAATTTAGAAAAAATGAAAGTTAACGATATAGATAAGGATGAAATCAACAATTACAATGTAACTTCCATCATTAATATTTCAAATTTATACGACTTAAAGGGAGAATTTTCAAAATCTGTACAAAACTTACAAGGGCTACTTTCCAGAGATTTGAAAAAAAAGTGGCCAAGACTATATGCAAATGTTCTGAGTAATTTAGCATATTCAAAGATGAGAAATGGGGACTACAAAAATGTTGAATCAATGTTCATTGAATCTCTAAAAATTGTAGATAGCATCGGCGTTGAATCCGATCTTTTATATAAGAAGATATACATTGGAGAATACTTTCTGACACAAAAAGATACTTTAAAGTCAATACAAAGTTTATTAGAAGCAAATTACATAGCAATAAAAATAAAAAACAGTAATGAAATTTTAACTTCTTTAAAATTACTCTCTAAAATAGATAAAAAGAATAGTTTGTCTTATACAAATCAGTATATCCAAATAAGTGATAGTATTAATAAAATCCAGAAAAATGCACATTACAAATACGCCAGGATCGCATATGAAACTTCAAGAATAGAAGACGAAAATAAAGTTCTTACCAAGAATAACTTATGGATCTTAATTATTTCACTTGGATCAATTTTATTACTTGCACTATTTTTTCTTTTGAGATATTTAAAATACAAAAACAAGGAATTACTCTTCTTAAGAAAGCAGCAAAAAGCTAATGAAGAGATCTATCTATTATTAACTGAACAGCATAAGAAAATAAATATTGCAAAAGAAAATGAAAAGGGAAAAATAGCTAAGGAATTACATGATGGTATAATGAATAAAATATATGGTGTCAGAATGAATTTAGGTTTTTTTAACTCCAAAACAGATTTGGCAATAATTGAAAAAAGAAAAGAATATATTTTTGAACTACAAAATATCGAAAATGAGATCAGAACCATATCTCATGATTTAAGCCGGGGATCTTTCTTAGAAGGGAATGATTTTAACGTATTATTAGAAGGTTTAATTGAAAATCAAAAAGACATTAGTACCACCAGTTTTAAATTTGCAAATGATGGCACTTTTGAATGGGAAATCATTCAAAATATATATAAAATAAACATATACCGTATCATTCAAGAAGCCATTCTAAATGTTAATAAATATTCGGATGCAGAAAATTGCGATGTAAAAATTGAGAAGAAAAATCACAATTTTATAAAACTGACTATTATTGATGACGGGAATGGATTTGATATCAAAAGTAAAAAAAACGGTATAGGATTAAGCAACATGCGAGAAAGGGTAATGTCATTAAAAGGTCAATTTAATATTGAATCAAAAATTGGTGAAGGAACAAAAATCGAAGTTACATTTACTTTTTAAAATATAATTCTAAAAAAAGCCTCAGAACCATAGTTGCTAACTTTCAGAAAAATCATAAAAATAAGACTTGTGCTTTTTTGAGTTCTGCTTTCGCGCTTGCAGGGCTTAAAGAAGTGTTTACCATTATTCATGGCACTTCGTGCCATGTTACTGCTAAAGCTCTTTCAGAGCAACATACTCCAAATACTTGTCTCTTATGGAGTAAGCCGTAAATTACTATTTTTGCAATTAAGAAATTTCAGGAAAATGTAAATCTTTAAAAGATTGCAAAAGGCTGCCACTTTCATTCCTAAAGTCCTTTATGGTAGAGAATACTATTTATATCACTTCCCAACTTTTGAACCTGATCCGTTAATTACCAGTCAATCTTAAACTATTTTGATAATAGAAATACAAATACTTCGGCAGAATCTTTCAATGCTAAAATAAAAGCTTTTAGAAGTCAATTCAGAGGAGTGAGGGATATAGATTTTTTCTTATTCAGATTATCTAATCTTTTTGCCTAATCCCCAACTTTTGAACCTGATCCCTTTTGAACCTGATCCATAAAAGAACCGTTTCATGTTTTGATAAATGGTACAAAACAAAAAAACCACTCGATTTGAGTGGTTCCTTGTGAACACAGAAGGATTCGAACCTTCGACCGCCTGCTTAGAAGGCAGGTGCTCTATCCAGCTGAGCTATGCGTCCATTTTAGTTTTTATTTTAAAAAAAACTTCAATTAGCAGAGCCAATTGAAGTTTTCAGTACTCAGAGCGGGACTTGAACCCGCACGAACATTGCTGTTCACTGGATTTTAAGTCCAGCGTGTCTACCAATTTCACCATCCGAGCATTATGTGGTACCTCCAGGGATCGAACCAGGGACACATGGATTTTCAGTCCATTGCTCTACCATCTGAGCTAAGGTACCATTTCTACTTATTAATAAGTAAAATTAGAATAAAAAACCCCGTTTTGTTACGAACAGGGTTTTAAAAAGAAAGGCGACGACATACTCTCCCACATAACTGCAGTACCATCTGCGCAGGCGGGCTTAACTACTCTGTTCGGGATGGGAAGAGGTGAGCCCCGCCGCAATAACCACCTTAAGGT